>Ga0247782_1000037_pt1 | contig 196150 bp, 153 predicted proteins | sample UWRJL019104C5_FD_179928 | JGI IMG/M metagenome (GOLD analysis project Ga0247782, IMG submission 179928) | Plant litter microbial communities from Arlington Agricultural Research Station in Wisconsin, United States - UWRJ-L019-104C-5 | ecosystem: Environmental > Terrestrial > Plant litter >...
AAAAAGAAAAGAAAAAAGTCTCACGGGCGTAATCATAACACTTGACAAGGATATCCTCAGCCTTGTCCCCGAAAGCGCTACAAGGCACTGAGGTCGGGAACGGGTTGTCATTACAAAACCAGATTCCCGAGTTATACGAACAAGAAACGCGCCCGCAGTTTCCGGGGCCCGGGCCCCCGGTGCAGTTCCCTTCGATATGTCGTAGGTAGCTGATCCCTTGGTGGATGTGGTACACAGACGCGTATTGTGTTAGATATGGGCCTTCGCATAGGATATCTGGGTTTTTCACCGGATCTATCGCGACTTCGGAGGCGGGAGTAAGGGAAAGGGGCGATGGAGAAGAGGAGGGGGAAGGGGAAGGGCTCGACAAGAAGCTGAATCCTGGGACAATGTCGCGGATTTGCGACTCGATAGCTTGGAGACTTTTCCCTGTGAATGTTCTAGGCATCCCGCTTAAGTCGATGATGCCCGTCCAGGAGATGTCGGATTCTCGGAACGTGCCAGGCTTTAATAGACTATTGCTACTGCTGCTGCTGGCGCTGCTGGCGAATATATGCACTCCGGCTGAAAGCAGTGCGATCAGGAGTGGCCACTTGATGATGATGAACATGACGGCTTTTCGTTTCGTTTCTTGCCTTCGGATGCTATTATCCAGTCTCGTCGTCTTCGATATCCACCAGGGCGTCTATGAGACATGCTTGTCTACAGAATTAAAATATTAACTAATAATAACTCTCTCGCTGCTGCTATAAAAATATTGTTCAGAGTCATACGTACACTTGGGTTTTGATATTTCTGTAGTCGTCTTACAAGATACATGCTTGTTGCTTGTCGACTATGTCATAGCGATGCTCCGATGTGACAGCAACAAGATGTTTGTTTGTTTGTTCCTCTAGAGGGCAATAGGGCACTACGTCAACGCGGCGGTTTCCTACAGCTTTGCCCGACACATGTCTTCAAGACTCTCATATGCTCTACGAGAGCTTCAGGGAAAGTTTATCTTAGGGTATCGAATATAGAGATGGATTGCTACGTTTGCTCAATATTTTTTTCTCATTGTTAATGCTATTTTATTTGCTCCCTTTCCTGTATCGGGTTGAGTAAAAGTACTTCGTCGGTAACACATGCTCTATGTCTCAAGTGTTTCGTGACCTTAACTTTGCCCTTTTTTCATCTAAGGTACTGGGATAGAGGTGTTCATACAGTTAAGTTTACCGAGGTTTGTTAAATTACTCCGTCCATTGTCGAAGGAAATCTGCATGCATTGTCTCATTCTTGTACCTAGGCAATCGGAAATACCATGCTATTCACGCCAGTGACAAATGATACCTGCGACTCCGTTCGTACTTGTGATAATCACGTTCTACCACAATGTGCCACATATGTTAGACAAGATTAGTCAAGACTTGGCAGATTAGTTCTGAGATTTTACCAAGCTAGTAATGTCTTTAGAGGCATCCCTATTCATGTGCTAAGAAATATGCACCGACCGCTACATTGATGTAGTTAAAGAAGATAGACAGTAGCGCCAGACGATGAAGTCGCATGATGATACTAACCAGGTTAGCTTAATATGGAAATGGTAGCCAGTCTTGTTGAGCTGAATGGCTATAAGGTAGGTAGTTTAGCAAGTCCGGGCGCGGCTGATGTTCCGAATCAATCCGCTCACCGAGACGGTGTATCCTTGACATCACATATGCACCTAATGGGACACAGCCATTATGCATCAAGTTTAGGACTCCTCGGAGCCAACAACCAATGGGTAGGGTCAGCTGGCGATCGTAGTCCCACTATCTTATTGCCTATGGCACAAAGAAACGAGGTCTGCCCATCTCTACTGCTGGGATACATGTATCGGTCACGAGACCACCCCGGATACTGACCTGGCTGCTCTTGTAATTCCGCGAAGAACTCACTCGTCTTTCCGAAACAGCTGACACGAGCATACAACAGTGGTTTGTCGTAAATACGTCGTTTCATATCTAGAACTGCACAAGCGGCCTGTTATATGACACATGAACACCAAAGTAGCTCTCTAGGGACTTGCTATTGTGGCATATATTGGTGTTAATATTGATGTATTTGACCCGAACATGGTTGAACCTTTGTTTCCTGAGGTACTGTACACTGTCCGCCATAATATATACATAAGGCTAGTATGTCCTGCAACTTAGCACCTGGATCCCCGTCAACACTTTTCGTTTTCTTCGTGAAATAGTCATCGGTATCGTTTTTTGTTGGCGTTGTCATCATTTCCGATCGTTACTACCGTAGTATGCGGGAATGCCCATCTGAGATCCGGTATTGGATCTCATGTTTGACATATTGGTCAACGCTCCCTAAGAAGGCATAGAATGTGGATAACGGAAGCCAAGAGGTATCCCATCTCGAGCGAAGACATCATGAAGAGTGATAATAATGTTTGTCCAGGCTTCTAGGACGTAGAAGCAGCCAGTGAAGGCTTATCACAATCCAAAAACAAAGAAAGAAAAATAGAGCCGAAAACGCCAAGCATGAAAGAATCTTGTATACTCATTGGGTATCATCAACGATAAGTTGAATAAAGTGCAGTGTGACGCAACACTGAAAAATAAGTGATCAATTCCTTCAGGGTTGAACTCGGAAAAGCTCCTCGTCGGAACTGGCAGGATCGCGGGCGTTCTCCTTCGGCTTCGGCCGTCCCGCCGCCGCGTCACTAGCGCCCTTCAAGGCCTTGTTCGCATCGCGGCTAACCACGAGCTCGAGATACGGCCCGCTGTCGGTCCCGTTGCTGCTTCCTTGGTTTGCTGAGCCGTCGATGACCTTGAAATGTCTCAGGAGTGGTCGCAGGGCGGCGGCTGAGGCGGCGAGAATGGCCAGGCCGAGTTCGATATTAGCCCACAAGAGAAGTTCATAGTGAAGGCCCTTCGCCTCTTTTTCGTTCGCGGAATTTAGGCGCACTATAATGACGAGCTTGACTATCGTTGCTGAACTCGCGCTGTAGGTAGTAGAGCTTGTTAGTCTGCTGTGATGATGATGTTACAGGGATACACATAGGGTACTCTCGAAATGACTTACAAGATACCCAGCCCAAGTAAGAACAAGGCTATCAGCTTGAGTTTCCTCTTCATCTTAGTACCTCGCAGGATGTAAATAGGGATAAGGGCGTAGAAGTAGTCAATGAAGATGTTGGATATAGTGCGGAAATAGCCGACCCGGCTGCACGTTTCGCTTCCGGCCCAGTTACTCGACCCAGACGTTGCACACAGCCATGAGGCGTAGATGACGGTGATGATGGTCCAGACACCAACTACGACCATTGATCCGAGGAGAAGCAGACGCATGCCTTTGCTGACGCTGATGCGGAAGAGCACCAGCGCCACAGCTACTTTGACTAGGCCTGCCGAAATGTATAGAGTCGTCTGGTCGGCGTATGTAAACTGTAGATTTCCGTTTGTGGTCAGCCAATACGACGTCATCACCGACTGAAGCATCCGCCAGTCTCCAATAGCCAATAGGGAAATGCATACCCGCGTTGCTTTCGTCTTATCGTAGTACGGCTGCACGTCCTCTGCTGCGTAACCATAGCGCATCGCTGTAAAGCCGAACCCTAACGACAGCACATAGCCGATATATGTAAGGCACAGAGCGAGGTCATCGTAACCGAATCCGTGCTTGATGATGATGGTTCGCACGTAAACTCGAGCAAAGACGACAAGGCTATCCAAGACCAAGAAAACGATGGCACCGGCCAGTAATCCCTCACGGTGACCCATCTTGTCGAATAAAACTCTCACTGGCTGACTTAGATAAGCGACGAGCTGTCACTTTACAACCTCCCAATCTCACATGCCGGGTCTGCTCTGCTCTGTTTTGCTCTGTGTAACGGACGACGCAGTCTGGATATGCGCAGGCATATAGTAGGGTGTGATCGAGTTTTGCGGAAGCGAAAATGGAGCGCGAAAATATTTCAAAGTCCAAGGGCCCGTACATATAGGGATGGGATAAATAATATCGTAAGCCGGTACATCTGTACTTCTCTGGCATGACTGCTTAGGCTTACTTACAGGCCACCACTTGGCCCCATCGAAAAGCGCAACAAGAATAAACGTTCACATGGAGTATATTGGAATACTCCGGTGAGATTCGAACCAGGTTACAGTTTGTGGTTACAGCACAGGCAGGGGCTATGCTGCAGGCGCCTTTTTTTGAGGCGGGGAATTCTATAATAGAGGACTGCTCTCACAGGCTGAGACCGCCCCGAGGCGATGTAATGCAACGCATAGCGAGGCAAAAAATACGATGAATAAGAATCGATTTTTGACCCCTCAGCTGGCTGCTGAGCCCTCTTCTATCGCTCTTCACAACAACTGGCTAATTTCCTATTTTCGTTGCCCGGGCGTGAAGGCTTGAATGCTAAGAAAACGGGAGAGCTACCGCCTACCTGCCATGAAGTTAGTCGGCTTCAGTCCATGCAAGGTCCTCTTGTCCTTTGTCAAACTCAACGGCGTTCGGCAAATTTCTGGGTCCTGAGAGGGTCTCTTGAGGAGCCCATGCGTAAAGCGAAGAGTACAATGCACTTCTACTTTAGTTTCCCCATGGCCCCAGACAGATACCTGACGGACACCGTAATGCGACTCCGCGACGCTACACAAATCGAGGGGTTCACCAATCCCGGGCGTTCCAGAACCACGACTGTACATAAGACTGTTGTGGATACATTATGTATCTAGGTACACTAATAAGGTGCTGATACTGAGTATTCAATATCGTAAATCGGTCACTCGCTTGACTAAGAAAAATAGCAAGATCATGGTCAAAATATTGCATGGTCCCCATCGAACAACCTGGCTTCTAAGCTTCTTGCCCAGGATCGTAGGCGGATCTCCTACCTACTTAAGAAGTAATGATCCGCACCGTATCAGCCCAGAAGCCTCTAAAAGCCTCCGTTACGGGATCGCTGGCCGAATCGAACTACCTATGACTGGCAGGAGGAAATCACTCATGTTCAACCCAGAAGGCAAAGCGAGCTCCTGAAGCCTTCAGAGGAGAGGACACGATACTATGTCGAGAATAGTCTATAGGGGCTAAGAAGAGAACAACATACGATGTAACTCATCTCTATTTGGGCTGCTTGTTAGGCGTTGCGCAAAATTCGCCGTTTCTGAACACATATACTTCGTCCATCCCCTCCATTACATACTACTCGCTAACGGTCCTATTTGATTGGACTCCCCTGCTTTTTGTCTTGTACGATCTTTCCCGTCCCCCAGCGCCATCGCCTTCCGCGCAGCATACATAGTACGTGTATCACGCCCGTAGCACGTACAGACATTCCCTGGTCTCCAATCAGCTGGAATGCAAGTAATAGCGACTCTCGGGCGGGGCCGTCAGCAGATAGCATAATATCCTTGGCTTCACATTAGCTTGTTCCTTGGCTTGCTCCTTCGGCTATTTACTCAAACTGAAAGTTCCCGTACAGCGTATTTACACTGTCGTCCGATTGCCCACATAGTAGGTAAACTAGATCGGACAGCTCTCTCCCAAGAACAGCGGGCCGAAGCGATGGAAGCGGCCTCAATTACAATTTATTTTATTAATCAAGTCCCTGGTGTTTCGGAAAGACGAGGATGTTCTAAAGACGCATAGTGCGCGCTGAAAAATACACACTGTAAATGTGGCTTTATCTGCTCTAGGGCCGCTTTCCATGTGGCTTTTTCTACGATGAGCTGATGCTCCGATCGTGATTTAATGAGATCGTAGGAGAAATTAACTAGCTCACTTGTTGCTTCCTATAATAGCAGCAGCTCTCCTCCTGTTCGTTCTCCAGATCCGTTTGTAAACAAAAGTTGTACGTTGTAGATAGGATCCTTTTCGGATATTCGTGCGTAAGAACTGTCTTATTAGTGAATTACTCATAGTAGCTACCTAGGTACGGAGACAACGTGATATCGCAGTTACTTAGGATTGTATTTAGCCCGTCGTCAACTAAATCTAGTGTCATTGCGAAGTTTGATGAAATTGAAGTAAAGCTGGCAACTGCTGCCAGGTGTGCCATGCTGGTTGCCGTGGTGCAGCCACTTTCCGACACTAAACGACGCAAGTGGGCAACAATATATTCGCAACGGTTTCTTAATCCAGTTTGGTTCTGTTGTGGGGGATGGAAGGTGCAAGGATCCTCAACAAGGAAACGCCTGTCATTTCCCTAGGTTAGTCCGAACAGAATCCGAAGCAGCTTCTCAATATTCCAACTCGAACTAATCAACCTCTTTGCAGGAAATGGCCCGACGGCTCTGGTCTAGTGTGCACTAGAATACCGGGTTTAACAACGCCTGCGGCTCTCTCGCGAACGCTTTGGTAATAGACAAGGCTTATCGAGGCCATCGGCTAGGTTCATCGCCCTATGAGCTGAACCAGCTGGAGATCCTCTTCATCCCCATCTTGTGCGACCGAGAGAGATTGGTGCCGTCTTTCCCGCTCACATAAAACCTTAGGCACCGTACCATCTAGGTCCTCTCGTTGTTCGCCTGCTAAAGGTTCACCAACTAAGGAAGATGCTTGCTCCTATCTATCAGGTGACCATCGCCGCTGCGTTGTTCAGCGGAACAGCGACAGCGACTGGGAATACATACAGATCCCAACTCTCAAAATGGATGGCATCAAGCATCATGTCCCGTGGCCAGGGCGTTTTTACGGGAAATGGGGGATCGTCGGAGGCTTTGCAGGCCGGCTTCACTCAGAAGGCTTTCACGGCTCTTGCCGCGCAATATCCCGGCTCATCAACCGCCGACATTCAGAAGTACATCCAGACCAGTGCTGAGTCTTCCGTGCCATTTTTGTCCAACGCAACCAATGACGCCTTGGCCTACCCGATGGACCGGCTGTCTAATGGCAACGCTCTCCTGGCCTTGTCCTCGCAACGAGGCGGTGCATCTTTGCGCAGTACAGAAGAGGCTCTACGCGAAAGCATCGACCTAAACCGCCGAAATCCAGAGGGTGGTTTGTGGTACTTCGTGTATCCGGAATGGAGTTATCTTGATGGGATGTACTCATTGGCCCCATTCTACGCCCTGCATTCAATCACTTATGGAGGGTACAGCAGCAAGAGCACTGCAGCTGCCCTAGAAGATCTGCTGTACCAGCTTGATCTTCTCTGGTCTCACTGCTACCACGCCGCCACTGGACTGCTTACTCATGGATACGACGCATCCCGCACAGCCGTCTGGGCTAACCCGAAGACGGGAGCAAGCCCGTTTGTTTGGGGCAGAAGCCTTGGCTGGTATACTATGGCTCTGGTTGATCTCCTCGAGGTCCTGGAGAAGGCCCCCGCTAAGTACAGGAAGCCCGTGCTGGATAAGTTCCAGAAACTCATGCCGGCCGTCATCAAAGCTGTGGACAAGAAAACGGGAAGTTGGTGGCAAGTTGTAGACCAGCCAGGGAGAGAGGGGAACTACATCGAATCCAGCGGCACCGCTATGTTCACCTACTCGCTGCTGAAGGGCGTTCGCCTAGGATACCTCCCCGAAAGAGTGGCACCATCAGCGTCGAATGTGGCAACCCGTGCCTACAACTACCTGACCAACACCTTCGTAGTGAAGGAGGCAAACGGGACCCTGAGCTACAATGGCACAGTTGCCGTTTGCAGCTTAAACTCGACTGCAACTTACGACGTGAGTGTTCCTTTTTCTTTCCGTTTATTTTTTGTCTACCTAGCTAACCATTGCAATCCAGTACTACGTCCACCAGCCTATTCTGTATAACAGCGTCCTCGGCTCTGCTGCATACGTGCTTGCATCGTTGGAAGTAGAGAGGCTATAAGTACATGGGCCTAATGGACGCGGCTCCGTTAGCTGTGATAGATTTCCCTTTCATAGAGATATAATAATTAATGTCCACACAGCGCTTCATGTCTTCGCCTCTTCTAAAGTATTAGTGAATGCTAAGTCGCCAACCTGTCACCTAATGATAATATTCAGCATCCCATTTCCTCTAGGTATAAATAGAGCTAACTACTAAGTTTAAGCAGTCGCTGGTTAAAACAGGGACAGGAATACTACAGTAGCGGCCGCAGACGGCATCAACATTAGTCGCGTTTAGTACGAGACAGTCGAATCGCTGAGTGTTTTAGCAAGAAACACTACCATATTATCCACGTATTAAATCTTGCCAGTTACACGAAGTTTATCGCCTAGTAGGCGATGAGTGAGGATCTAGGGTTTGCCCGGCGGATCTCAACCTTTGCCTTGGGCCAAAGAGAATCGCTTGGAACTCGGGTTCTCGGGGTTGCGTTAATGAGAAGCTTCGGTTGGACTTACTAACGATAGGAATCTTTATAACGGTGAAATCTCCGCATTTAAATATGTGCCCTAGAGAATGTACAAAGCACAAGACTTGATACCCTCAAAAGAAGCTTACGTGACAACGACGTCATTACATCACTAGAGTCGCATTTTGCCTTGAGGGTTCGCACTTTCCACGCCGCTACTTGGATACTTACTATAAGTGTGCCTAGCTTAGGTAAAATGTCAATACCCTACGTAAAGTAGGCGCTGGGTATATTGTTTTGTACTGGGTAGTATCGAACCGACACGTCGAAACCTTCAATCAGCACTGCTCGGACTACTTCTCGTTCTTTTCCCAAATGATAGACGTCATATAGAATGCGATTTAACATAACATTCAAACAAAATTATCGATGATGCTATCACTAACTGAGTCGCATTCTCAACAAGATTATGAGGCAGAGGAGAGTAATAGTTCTATCCATCCACCAGACGACGATGAGGAATCCGACTACTCGGATGACAGAGACGACCACGACGGTCATCGGCCTTGCAATCTCGAGATAACCCGGAGTCAAACCCGCCAAAGCCGACTGAGCGATCGGGTCAGGAGAGAAAAGAGTGCAGATGCCCTTGTGGACTTCGATGACCCCGACGATCCCTACCATCCGATCAACTGGCCAACACAGAAAAAGGTCACTACCACCTTGCTATATGGCTTAGTTACTATGACGGCAACATGGGCGTCTTCTTCCTATTCGCCCGGCACCCAGTATATCGCCCGAGAGTACCACGTCGGCACACAGGTTGCTACCCTCGGAACCTCCCTGTTCCTTCTGGGGTTTGGTATTGGGCCACTTATATGGGCGCCACTGTCTGAAGTCTAGTAGGTGATCTCCTGTACATGTCTTGCTTCTACTTCCATCCCTACCCTTTCACCCTCCTATGAGAGGGCGCTCGGCTTAGGCACCTGAAAGTGCTCGACACCTGTAGATATCTCCGCGGCCGGTTGTACTCCCCACGTAGCAGAATAAATAACTGACTCTCGATGTTGAAGTGGGAGGCGCTTGGCTGTGCTCACACCTATGGCAGTCAGTATCATGTTCACATTCGCCACCGCCACCGCCAAGGATCTGCAAACGATCATGATCACGAGATTTTGGGCTGCCATGTTCGCCTCCGCGCCGGTGACCAACACGGGCGGCGTGTTGGGGGACCTCTTTAGCCCGGCGTATCGAGCCATGGCCATGGCTGGATATGCGATGGCAGTAGTCGGGGGCCCTGCATTCGGCCCCATCGTCTCGACCGCTCTAACTATCCAACCATGGCTGGGCTGGCGTTGGAATCAGTACCTCACGGGCATATTGCAATCTTTTTTTCTGATTCTCGCCATCATCTATATTGACGAGTCGTATCCACCCGCTCTCCTGGTAGCTAAGGCACGCCGTCTACGCCTCGAGACTGGGAACTGGGCACTGCACGCTAGGCACGAGGAGTGGAATGTCAATATCGCAGGATTGGCGCGGAAGTTCTTAGTCAGGCCAATCCAGCTGCTGTGCACGCCTATCTGTTTTCTAGTAGCGCTATACGCCTCATTCTGTTATGGCATTCTATACATGCAGCTCGGCGCCATACCCATCATATTCCACGAGCGGCGCGGCTGGCTGCCGCTGCCCAGTGTGCTGCCTTTCCTTGCTATCTTCATGGGTGCGATTACGGGCTGTTGTATCAACATGATCAATCAACTCTACTACAATAGGACCTTCCGTGCGGTAGGAAACCGTGCAGTGCCAGAGAAGCGTCTCCCTCCAATGATGCTCGGGTCAGTGTTGTTCGCCGTCGGGCTATTTGTCACGGGATGGACAGCGGAACCGGAAGTTGCGCCATGGATCGCACCTGTTATCGGGCTATTTCTCGTCGGAACCGGCTTCACAACCATTTTCCAGGCCGCCCTTAACTACCTCGTGGATACCTTCCAAATATACGCAGCGAGCGCTGTGGCGGCTAATACATTTCTAAGAAGCATGTTCGCTGCTGCCTTCCCGCTCATCATATCCCCCCTCTACCATAATATTGGCATCGGGCCGGGTTCATCCATCTTCGCAGGCTTTGCGTCCCTGCTCATACCGGTTCCGTATGTCTTTTACGTATTCGGTCGAGAGATCAGAGCATCGGGTAAATGGAGCAAGGCAAGCGTGTTCTAGCACTTTGTGACTCCTATTCGTGGGTCCTTAAAACTGTACATACTCTTCAAGCGGGTGCATAGACCGAGCTGGTAATTCAAGATTCCCTGTACATGCTCTCAGGCGCACTGGTGATGGCCCGAGCAAGCCAGAGAACTTTCATGCATAAATAGTAATAAATTTCAGGTAGTTATATCTTGCTAATAACTGTTACAATAGAGATGTGTTTCTGCCAGGAAGCATGTGTCCTTGACTCGCTGCAACGTCTTCATAGACCCTGAGAGAAGGGAACGTTCAGACGTACTTAACAGGATGATGAACGTTTCAAGGTGACTCAAGCTGAATCTGCCTTGTTAATACCAAGTGGCGAAGAAGAGTCAAGGTAGAGAAAGCTTAATGATAGGAAACGCACCTCGGGGTCTAAAGAGGTAGGTATATTACCTGACACATGATGTCGGCACATGACTGATTTGACGTGACGGGCCCTAAGGGCCATGTTCGCAATAGGGGCACTTCCGCGCCGGCGAACTTGTGTGTTCGTTTCACAACGGCGAGCGAGCTGAGCGGGTAAAGTCACCATGATGCTTCCTAAACAAATCCACTCGCTCGCTTGCCGGGCACCCAAACGCCACGATGCGGGGGGTGTGGAGGAGGACTTTTTTAAAGTTAGGTTACCTTACCTACCTCATACGTGCTGAATATAGTTGAATGTATTTGTTTCAGCGCGCTGGGCGCCAATAAGCATGCGACGCGCACGAACCTTTATAAACGCCGTTGTCGATCCATGCGATGCGGCTCTTCCTGCCTACCGCCCATTGCCCGCTGTCGACTGCCCAATAAAAAGGTCGGCCGTATCCCATGCTACACGGGATATGTACTACGTAGGGACGTTGGGGACTTGAAACGTCAAACGCTTTCCGCCCCTCCCCCCATCACACGTTGAGCAAGTGTGGGCAAGTATGTAAGTAAGCAAAGTGCCAAGATGCATGATGTTCGAACTGCTTATCGATTTGTTTCGGGGCCAGCAAGTAAGTATCTGAGCCCGGCTCGCCCGGAGGGGAATAGAAACCGGGCATTTGCTTGGGCGTTAGGGATAGGATGATGGAATGATATGATACGGATATAAGCTACACGTGCAAAAGGCTCTGCTAAAAATACCATGTGAGGTTTCTACTGTGAACATCTTTTTAACAGAAAATGCAGACAAAGGGAATGAGTGATTGGATGACATTCCAGAGACCAGTCGAATTTACCCGCCTCCCTATCTCCTGTTCATACATAGTACTTGTAAATGGCTGGCATGTTCCCTTGTTCCTTGCGGTTCACCCCTGCTGATTCTGGCCCCCTGAATATGAACGTCGCCCTCTGGTGGCGTAAGCGAGGGGTGGGATACAACCTTGAAGGGTCGGACTGTTATCCCACGATTTATCTTATTACGAGGGAAAATGTTGTTTCGTAACTAGGTGGTTGTAGACATATACCATTGCATTCCTGTCGTCGCATATATTATTCCATGCATTTTTCAGTGCTGAAACTTTTGTTTCTTTGAATCTGGTCTTGCTGCACTATGACGTTGAAAAGTGAACTATAAATTGGCTATCTTTAATATGTACTGTAGGTTTCCTTACTGTACTGCTGTAGATAGACGGCGGAAATAAATACTTGAGGAGCACAAAAGTCTTGGCCAGCTAACCGCGCGCCATTCTGGCCACTCTTTACCACCAAAAGTGATCATAATTATTGTTAAATTGTACTGTACATACCCAGTATAGAGATTACCAAGATTTAAGCAACTATTGGCTTGTAGGTCTACCTAGCTACTGTGTATTCGGTCAACGAGAGCGGAATTATCCTTCTTTCTAGCACCTATCCTAAGAACACACGGCGATCATTCCGTCTCTTTGCAGCTACCTATGTACATAGGCAACATACCTTTACTTATGACTGTTGAGTGTGTAAATGCAAAGTGACCCCGCGTGATTCCTCTCCAGATTGAAGATCAAATGCCATATTAGCGATTCGAGTGCGACGCTGCGCGAAAAGGCGTCCCTTGTACCTGCATACTCCAGGAGCAAAAGGAGGAGCGCGATTGGAGCCGGTTTCCCTTTAGGTTTTAGGCTTAGGGCCAATTCAGGGAGCCGGCGATAAGATTAAGATTGCGGATAGACAAAAGCGGCCATAGGCAGTCGCTGGATGGGGCGTCGATGGGGCGTTGATGGGGCCCGGACAGGGTCTGCACCGACCAGCCACTGAGCAATGCCAGCCATTACCAGGAGGAAAACTGGGGGCCCACCCTCAAAGAGCGCTTGAAATGCACAAAGGCTAGCCAAATGCCATGTTCGCTAAACTGGATCACCAAGCCACCAACCCACTTGGACAAGTTCGTTGGTTGGTTGCGAATGATTAGACAATTGACCGATTGTAACGCTACGGCTCTACTGTCAAGGGGGAGGTCCCCCTTTTTTGCCCTTTTGGAAACATCATCCTGGGGCACGGTCACATCGAGAACTTCTAGCGCTCCGGCGGAATAGCTAATGGACACCAAATTCTTTCCCTCTCCTTTTCCGCCTGCCCTGCAAAGTTTCTGAGTTGCTGTTCCCGGAGTCCTGCGCGCGTGCGTGTGCTGGGAGGTCATCCATTCATTTGAGCCTGTTTCTGTTATAGTGTGAACGGTTGAGTGCGGTATCTCATTTCATTTTAGTTCATTTCCAGCTCATTGCGAGTCCTTGCTGTTCTTGGTGCTTGGTCGTTGGGACATCCCTTCGCTATTAACTCGAATTGGAATTGACGCCTGAGACTATACGGTACTGCCGCGCTACCCTCATTCCAGACAAAGAAGGAGTAATCCTGTCCACATGGTATTATAGACAAGGACAGACAGGAGAGGAGAAGCGCGGGCAAATGGCAAATATGTCTTCCCATATACCCTTTGAGCAACAGCCGCCGCCCCTCGTGGCAGCCACAGTTCATCAACACCACCCATCACTGTCTGTTCAATCTGAGACTTCCAATGCTTCAACCCATCTTTCCTCGTTCCCTTCCTATGCAGACCACACCGCACCCCTGAACACGTCTCCAGCACCATCTGTTTCGAGTTCCAGAAACACAAAGGGCCTCAACCTCACCGGCCGCATTTCCGTCCCAACGACTGTCTGTCCGGCAACTCCACCGATTCGACGCAAGCCGCTCTCTTCGACGGCCTCACCCATAGCCACGCGCTACTCCTCGGGAGAGTATCTTGCTTCTGTTGTCAAGAGCCTGCCCAGACCGGAGCAGAGGTACGACCGTTCCTTCTCTGTGGACAGTCCTACCGTCTACGAGTTTCCCCAGACACAAGTTGGCCCTGCGCCTCGGGTCCCCCCCTGGGAACCTCCAACAAAGCTAGACACAGGTGTAGACGACGCCATATTGACGGACCATTACAAAGAGTGAGTCAAATGTTTCATTTATCTACAATCCTGCGCGCCATCGCCTCTGGGACCGGAAGGGAAGGAAACGCGATGCTAACATAGGTATGCGATTTAACCAGGGAATTTTCAGCGGAGCAAGACCCTCTTGCTTCTGTTCCAGGTAACACTGATCCGGTTGTCACCGTGGCTGAAGCCAAGCGCCCGGACCCCGGGGATACCAACCCTGCAGTTCTTCAAACAGCGCCGTCACACTCTGACGAGCACACGCTGTATGACGACCTATTGGTCGAGGAAAACGAAGATCACCTGAGTGATACCATCCTAGATGGTTATGATTCTGAATCGTCCAACACTACTAATCATAATCCTATTAATCATAATATGTCACTACAAGTCTCACGTAAACCTTCGCTACAACACTTAACGCTGAAAGCGGACGCACTACCTGTGATTCAGACAAACGTGAACGACACCAAGACACCTAACACAGACAAACCACTACCAAAGTCACCAGGCTCCTCCAGATTCGGCACATTCTTTGGCTGGGGATCACCGTCGCCCACGACAGAGCAGTCGGAAAAGGCATTCTCACCACTACCCTCGCCGTCTAATTTTTCGAGATCGGGTAGCGTCCCAGATGCATCCCCAATCACCACAGTCGGACCACAATCATCCTTCGACGCCACCAAGGGCCAGTTCGGATCGCCCAACTCGCGGGAATACTGCGAATCGTACTTGGCTACGCCGGCGGCTATATTACCAGAGCCTACGCAAATCGACGAAATGGAAGACGAGTTGAAATCCATATCGGCCGAGTTGGCTGCCTCTATCCGGCGCGAGATCGACTTAGAAGACTTGGTAGACAGATTGCAAACAGAAAAGGAGAACCCCGCGGCAACTGGAAGTAAGAGGACTAGTGATTACTTCTCTGACTCGGGCTACAGCTCAGCCAAATTTAGCGAATATGACCAAGCCAGGGAAGAGATCGAGAAGGTTCAACGAAGGGCGGAACAAGAGAGGGCTCAGCTCCGACTAGAGCTCACAACAAAGCTTCAAGAAGAGCGGCTAAAGCGGCAGCAGATGGACGAGCAGATCAGGGATCTGTCAGACAAGGCATCACAGATTGACCTCGCCGCGACAAATGGTGCTGATGCTAGTGGTCGTGTGAAAGAGCTGGAGGCAACATGTGAGACACTACGGCGTAAGCTTTCTGAAGAGCGCAAAGTCAAAGATAATTTCGAGGACTTGCTTGCTGCACTCCGAGGAGAGCTTCAGAATACTTGCAATGAACGCGATAATCTGCGGGATGAAGTCGTCCCTCAACTTCGCGCTCGCGTGGAGGGCCTCGAGGGACAAGCGTCCGAGTTAGAGAAGATGACTTATGATTCGACGAAAATGCAACAAGAGCTCCAAAATCTGAGAAGCGAAAACACGAACCTGAAGCAAGTTCAGATGGATAGCATCACTGAAGAAGGTGGAACGTCGAGCGCCCCGATGTCTCGGTCTAACTCGGTTAGAGAGTCACGTTCATCGTTTCGGCTTCAACGACCGCCATCAGGTCTCTTTAGGTCGAAGACTGTCAAGTCCACTACTACAGAACCTCGTGATCAGCTTTCAGAGCGCCTTAAGGACGTCGAGGAACAGCGCGACGCTCTCCACCGTGCGCTCAAGAACCTACTCGAGCGACAGGAACTCCAACACCGCGAGAACGAGAAGAAAATTCGATTTTTGGAGATGGAGCGCGATAGACTCCTAACTGCTTCACCGCAAAAGGCTGGGTATCAAAAGGAGATTGGTAATCTTAGGGCCGAGATCAATGTCTTGCGCCATAGAGCTGAGGAAGCTTTGGACCAGAAGTGGCAGGTCGAGAAGGGATTGGCAGGATTGAAGATGGATCTTGATAGAGCAGAGCACGACGTCTCATACCTACGGAAACTTCTCGACGAAAGGGACATCCTTATACCTCCCGCGTTTGCGCGCTCTAGCAGCGGCAGCGATCAATTTGCTGGACCTGTTACATCGGAATCCCTGATGGCAACATACCAAGATCTCCAAGCGGCCTATGCGGATTCTCTCAGACGCATTAAAAACCTGGAAGATGGAAACACGAGTGATGAGAGAACACGGGCGGCTATAGAGAAATTGGAAGCTGCATTATCATCTGCTCTTGTGGAGCGTGATTTAGCTCAGCACGAGGCCGAATCCTACAAAGAGCAACTTGCGATACTCAAGGCTGGCGAGCAAGCCTATCTGGAGTCAGAGAAGGCCCTGGCGGATGAGCTTCAGGAGTCGGCTCGTCGGGTTGAAGAGCTAGCCATGCAGGTTCGACAGCAACTTTCGACTAACCAGCAACTGCGTCAACGAATTGCGGATACAGTCGCGCGGGGTGACGCTAGTCAGAAAGCGAATGCAGAGCAGATCACATCGATGCAGGCCCATTTACGTTCGCTAGAAGAGAAATTAGAGGCAGCCCAAGCGGCGTCGGAGGATAAGATGGCCAGTCATGAAGAGGAAGTCTCGGCTCTCAAGGAAAGTCACAACGCACAGCTTACCCGCCTCAGCGACAGCCTTCGCTCACCCCGCACGCCTCGCTCATTCCCTGCCAAATCCCCACTCTCGCCGTTGTTCACAGCCCCTGGTGGATTGTCACCACGGCTGAGTATGACGCGTTCTGGGCCGGCCAAAAACATGTCGGAGGAAAGCCAAGTCGACAATCTCAAGGCACGTGTGGCGGCGCTGGAGAACGCGCTCATGGACGCCGATGTAGAGATGCAGCAGGTGGTCGGGCGCATGAACAGTGCGCAGATAGAGGTCCTGCAGCTACAGGAAGAGCGAGAGGCTGCCATCAACCAGACACGGAAATTGGAGAGGGAGCTGCAGGCAGAAAAGATGAGAGCGTTTGAAGGACGCTTCAAGACACTCCAGTCATGAAACATCATGTTTCTGGAAACACAACCCCACAGACGGCGGCGCACTTTTGACATTCTTTCTTGATTCGAGCATTTACGAGCATTGGACAAAAGGGCGTCCACCATCTTCAGTCACTTTTTTGGCTTACGACAACAGATCGTCCTTCCTGACGGCTAGTAGCGGCGTTAGCATTGATATCCCCGGATTATATTCTGTCACTCAACCTTGTATAAAATCTTGAATTCTGGCATGAGCAGGTTTCTTATTCTCGAACTCGTAAGCCTAATGTTTTACTTTACACCTTATTATATATTGGTATCTATACCGGGGTGGTTTAGTTGGAATTGGAGAAAGCAGGCCGAAGGTCAAAAGTAGATGCACAAAAAAGTGTGGAATCGAACAAAGGCCATACATAAGAAGCTTATACTATACAGATAGTAGAAATACAAAGATTTGCATATCCAATACCTGTTCTCGTTTTGTTCGAATAGTAGGATATAGCATCTGCATGAGTGAATGTGGTAGGTAGATCGATTCAGCATAGATACCTAACCTAGTACTAGCTTACAGAAGCTGTGTATAAGTGTGCATGGTCTTGGCGATTTAGAGCCGAATTCCGAACAGTTGGAAAAGGATGTGTGTGTGGTAAGGTAAGTACCTAGCGTGGGTGCTGTGCAGCAAGCAGATGTAGCCGCGGGCCGGGCGATTTTAAGCTTTGGTCGCCGTCCGCATGTCGAGATGTATGTAGACTTCCGTCGTATCCGACAGCCTGACCTCATGTCATAACTACCATCGAGACTTGAAGTGAACAAGCAATCGAAAATGGATGTGAATGCGTCAGCGTCGATACCTTGTTCAAGGCCGTAGGTTACAATTTTTGGCCCGATCTCCATCGTAGGCACTCTCGACAGGTTCTTGGTAGATCTAGGTATGTCCTGCCCAGTAAGGATACTGTAGATTCCTTTGAATGATAGCGTGCCAATTCTGGTAACGAATACGTCATGTTCTCTCGCTGCTTGAGTCAAAAGCGGTTCTTCTTGTGCTACGATCATTTTCTTTAAAATCGGGAATTGGTTTCCTACATATCTAGATTATACCCCTAATTATCTACTGTAGTACTAAAAAAGTAATGGCCGGCCTGTCATGGCTGCGTAGATGAGGCTTTTACTTGTCTTTGAGAGACGTCATACAACATGTTGGGCAGCTCTACAAGTATGTACAACTGTATACTGTAGATCTGCCTGTTAAAGAGCTCTGTCTATTTATAGCTGCGACCTGCCGGTAATAAGTGAATGAGAAGCGATTGATCTTTTACCACATGTTATGGGTCTTTGCATGTCTCTAGACATTTTCTAACGCATGTCTTTTCCATAGCTAATCTCCCTGTAAGTGCAGTACAGTATGTAAGTAGGCAGAGATCTCGGTACGGCAGAAATAACCTTAAAAGCTTTTACAAGTCAATTCTTCGATTATAGTATGTACTTACACAGGTATGCAGTGCCCCGATCGTGGCGAGTGGGGCTGGAGATGACGTGACGTGACCATTCCGTACAAGGCCCCCGTAACATCGCCAGGTGAAAAGAGCGAATCAGAGACCTCACAGAAGGGCGCATTCCTACTAGGAGAGGCATAGTCAATGGTCCAAGGCAAGATTTAGTGGCTGAGCCTCGCTCAAGACGTAGGTAGACGTTGCTCTGTTGCCGTTTTTAATAATGTTCTTACCTAAAGACAATGAGACAATCAAGATTCTAACCTAGTCATTCGATACGAGGTAGGTAAGTAGGCAGGTGCACCTTGTACACATACAATATGACATGGCCTGCGGAGGAGGCGATTCCTTCCTTCCACTTAAGTCGATGTCGTACGTAAGAACGAACGGCAAGGCAAGCAGTATATAGAATAGAAAGCCTCCTCTCCTGACTCTTCAACTTGCCAAGTTTATCTCCTCAGACGTATATAAACATCCTACCAGCCCGCCATTTATATCAAACCTCACGATCACGTAGTTCGCATTCAATCCTAAAGCTATAGTTATATATCTATCTATTAGACCTCGATTCTATATTTCACCTCAAGGACTTTTCTATTTCGCAAAACGGAAAAAGAGCAAGCAAGCAGAAGAAAAACACACGGTTCAAAATGTACAGCGCCAAGGTCCTTTCCATCGCCGCCCTGGCGGGCGCGGGTACATCTCTAGCGCAGAGTTCTAGCGACGGTGCTAGCAATGCTGAATGCACGCGTTCCTACGCCAGCATCATCGCGGGTGCGCCTACACCAGATGGACAGCTCGCCTCTGCCATCTCCAGCTACGCAAGCTCCCTCATCGGCGGCGGAAACGGGGGGATGACGGCAGCGACATACATGCCGACGCCGACGAACCCTCTGGAGGTAGTGACGCAGATATGCTCGTTTGCGTCGCAGCTGCCCCCGTCGCTTCAGGACGACTTCGGCTCGTACGCTACGCACGTGATCAGCTACGTGAGCGCGCAGAGCTCGAACCTGGACGCCGTCATTACGAACTGCATCGCCACGGGCCCCGCCAGCAGTGCACAGGCGGCTTCTTATACTTCGCTTGTTAATTCTTTGGCTACGCATACGGGTCCTTTGTGTGCTGTCCCGACTGGAGGAAATGGTACCACGGGTATTACGTCTACGTACAACTCACCGTACCCCACAACGACGAATACTGGCGGCGGCGGCGTCGGCGGTGGCCCTGCTACGACTGAGACTGGTACCATCCCTACCACATCCACGGCGGTTCCTACGAATGCGGCGGCGGCGCCTACTGGTATGCTTGCGAATGCTGCTGCTGTTGCGGGTCTTCTTGGTGCTGTCGTTTTATTGTAAGAAGGATGTCGACTGTTCACACTGGTATGAAGTTATGAGGTTTCTTTGGGAATGAAACAGGGCTTTTGGGGAGGTTTCGATTGAATATTGATCGGAATTTTTAATGACGCCACAGCAACAACACACGGCATTGATCCCACTACCAATAAATATTTCAACGTGTGGGATTGGTCATGAAAAGGGATTGTTGGTTTTGGCACAGTGACGGAAGGAAAGGAAATACTATGCCTACCTAACCGTCAAATTTACTGCTACTGCTACCTTGCTAGCTTTGCGCTTGGGAAATACCCTACTACTTCCTTTACTTACTTACGTTAAGTACCTACCTCCTAATAATATTAACAATATCTATTCTACTCTATGCCCAATCTGCAATCATGACCTTGGAAATTTGTGCGCAACGTTGTTGGTAGAGAAATGTTCAAACCGAGTCTCAACAACCTACCTACCCGACCTTGCGAGCAGAAGCAATATTTATATCCGGTCTAAGCCAGATAGGGCGTATCGGACAGATGTCAACTACCTATTCACGCTATCATATAACCTAGATTAGGCGTTACCTACTTAGAATTAAAAATCTAGTCAAGGTTCGTATGTGTAAAAACTACCGCCAAAGAGAAACGAAGGAGAGACCGTCCGGATTGGGCACTACCACTACGTACCTACTAAGCTTGATACATGCCACAATAATACTATAATCTGAAATCTATTTATCTAGTTAAGTGCTACTAAGGACTCCCAGAAGAAACAGTGCTCGAACCTCTATGTTAGCGTAGATATTAAAACTTGAAAATTCGAAAATCGAATACAATCCAAGAAAGTGCCAATATTGCTTCGCCTACTTGCTTGACCTTAGGTAGGTAACAGTATTGCCGTGGCAACCTGGGCAGAATCCGGCCTATTGGTCCTAGCCCCCAACCATGGCCACAACCAATATTGCATGTATGTGGTCGTATTCTATGGCCGTTCATATCCTGCTCCAGGTTGCGATATTAGGTAGTAAAACATGTGATGCTGCAGTGCCATTGAGTAAGGTTATTAGTGTTTTAGAGAGGGATGTACATCTGTAACCTGCTTGGCGTCGTGGGGTCTAGGTCTTCGTCACATACATCTTTCTGCACATGCGCACTCATCACGTAGTAGGTCAGGTTGGGAAACCCGTAGTATATGAAATTGATCTGATCTGATCTGATCTTATGTGATCTCAGAAAAAAAGTTTAATGAGTGATTATCTCTCTCATTTGTTGTCTCTCTTCTGCAACGGGGCCTCCGACCCAAAGAGTTTTGCCTATGTACTTATAATGAATGAATAGGGTATCATTGCTGTATAAGCCTTTGCCCCTGCCTTAGGGCGTTTTCGGTGTACCAAAATGTCCATCATCCTGCGACCTGTCGTGTTTGTTTTGTGTCCACTGTGCTCCAAACTTGTTGAGTGGTGACGACCTTAAATGATGATGCCGGCTGCCCTCGAGGGCTTGTAAATGTAAATGCTAAATGCTAAATGCTCGCACCCTTAAACTCCGAGACATAAAAAAGCCTTTTAGGTGATGCGAATAAGAAAATAGTTGCTCCCCCCGTATGCAAAGGTAAAAGCAAAAGACCTAATATAACCCAACGCCTGGTGATGCAGAAGTAGACGCGATTAAAGCCATAAGTCGTATCCTAAGTGAAAGGAAAATACCGAAATGGTAGTGTTTCGCCCTTGTGGTGGTGATTTGGTTCTCGCTAGACCGACCGAGTTTAGAAAGCTGTCCTCTCAGTTCTTCAAAACGGCTTTGGGCAGTGGCGCGCCGGGAGGTATCGTAGATGACCTCGGTGAAGCTGACGGCGACGGTACGCTGGAGCCTGTCTCGCTCGATCCTCTCGATGAGGGCCATGACTTCTCGCTCATGGGCTCCCGGAAGCGGTTCGGTGCTATCCGGCGGACGATGTTGGACCAATATAGCGCGAGGACGAGTATGAGGGCGAGGAAGCCCAGGACCGATAAGATGCTCGCAACGATTGCGACAACGAGAGTGTTTGCGAAGTCGGCCATGGCGTTTCCGATTTATCTTTCTTTTCTTGTACGTATTTTGCTTTATATGGGTGCCTGTGTATGATCGAGAGTGCTATTGTGCCGGATCGAGAGACCGAAAGTGATGGATGTTCTCTCAAGCCCAGCTGATATTACGTAGGACTTCTCAGGTAGGCCCGGAATACTGGACAGAAGGACAACACAATATTGTCTGCCGGTTTTTTTTATTTATAGTAACAGCAATAAGTGGTAAAGTGAATGGCGCATTTGCTACCACTGTTGCTGTACTGACGAGCGACGGTATTAACGGTGACCTGGGGTGAGCAACTGGTGATGGGTCTCACGCTCTTTCAACGAAAGCCAAGCAAAGGTGCTGACACCAGCAAATATATCGTGTATAAAAAAGGGAAGAGAGGGGACCTGCCTCCCACGCTCGCGCAAGACGACTCTTAAGCAAAAATGATAATGTCAAATACCTAAGCTCGGACTGAATGACAAAAAGCAGCTGCAGCGACGGACCCAAGACTTGCGACTCTAGCAGACTTATAGTGGCAGGCTACTACTCATGGTAGCCGGTCTGTCTTGTGTACGTCATCCGAGCTATCCGGGGTGGGAGAGTAGTAGGAGGGTAGGACGCTTCCTAAATACTTTTACTTACTTACTGAGTTAACTGACTTACTAGGTTACTGTTCTTAAAACAACAAAGGGCCTCAAAAGGTCGGCCTCCGTTTCGGAAGTTTAGCAGCGAATGACGAGCGCAAAACAATCGTCTGACAAGACAAGACCGGGACGCTCGGTCTGGGACTCTTGGTAGGCCTTGGTAGTACCCTAATCGCCCTACTACCTATCCCGGTTAAGGGTAGGGCAGAAAATAGTACATGGTCATTGATGCAACGATGGGAGAAGTTTCTTTTCTTTTTTTGTTGGTTTGTAACTCTGTGTTCCCCATATTGCGTGGGCGCTAAAGGAACCCTCAAAAATGCGGGAAACGGACGAAAATGCAGTGAACAAAGGAAGCCTTCTTTTTTGCGCGCGGCAGCTCCTGTTGGGTGGGGTCCCAACGGCTTGGGCTTGTTCGGTTGAGGGTCGTTGGTCTTGAATTGATTCGCTGACATGGCGCGAGTAGAAAAAGATGCTTGGCTTTGTGCGCGGTTCTGACACAGCACTATGCTGTATTCCGAATCCTCTCGCCTATCCATCACCTATCTCTTTACTACCTACCTACATACTGACTGACAATAGGGTATCTTTTTGGGTAAAAACTGCGCTAACAATATACCTAACCGACCTTAACATGGTTTGCTATACGCACTTTAAGGGACAAGAGCGAGAGCTATTGCCTGTCGGAGTACATACTTGGCTTTCGAGGGTCCTTAGGGTCCCACTACCTTCTGCAGGACTTGCGTAGATGGCGCGCGGGATGACAGTTTCTTCCCGATGATCGCCAATCAACCATCTGAGTTGGCTTATTCTTAGTACACGTCAAAACCCCTCGGACTTGTTTGATCCGGTTGTCTATTTGTCTTTGTTACACCTTACCATTTACACCGCCTCTGTCATCATAGAAGAAGCCATGATTTGCATTTAATCATTCGATGTGAACGTCTCTTGGTACTCTTAGCCTACTACTTGGCTGTAACTTTTTTGTTCCAACATATGTTATAGAAACCCGTGCGTGCGTCAAGGCATTCTCGGCAAGTAGGGTGGTAGGGTAGGATGGCACCAGGGTTCGATTATAACCTTAGAGCGATCCTTCAGCCGCATTCCTGGCACCAGCCATCTGTCGCCATTAAGAGCCGAGAATCTTCGATATCTACAGTAATCACCCCGCTATCACCGGTCAAGACATCATATGTGCTGTAACCCATCTATAGATCGCGACTAGACTACAGATCTAGGAACCGCCCAAATAGATGATGTAATCGGGGGATATTCCCTCTTTGTTAGCCCCGTTGATATTCCAATGCATCGCATCATAATGCGACGCTATTAGAGAATATGTAGATAGCTTTTATATCGATAGGGGACGTCAATAGATCCTTTCTTTTTCGACTCTGACAGCCCCGGACAAAGACTATTCATTTTATATGACGCACATGCGTACAATCCACATGCGTGCAACCTAACATCTTAAATTCAATGTAAGGTGCAATCTTCACCTTATAAGTTACTAAGACTGTTTACCACAAGTAATCATCATAGCCTGCTAGCTCCGTGTAGTTCCATCGTAATGCTTAGCTGACGTGCTGTGTCTAACAAACTCCGCTCAAATCCGGAGGTTCTTATCGTCCCATTCATGATGTTTCTGCTATCAACCTATACTGATTCGCTTCAATCCCCATTCTCAACTGCGAACCCATTTTTCTGGTTATCTATGGTCTGGTTCCGTTTCCATGTATGTATGCGCTTCTCCCACTACCCCTTTGTACAAGGTGGTACCCTATCTAACCCACTAGTCGAACGCTTACCTGTCGCTGTTAGTATCACAAAGAATTACGGCTTCTGAGTGAAGGATAGCATCTAATAGTACATAAGCCTATAAGTCTACCAGGCCGCCCTGATCATGGGACAGTTGATAGTCCCTCGTCTGTATCTGACAGAAAGGCACCCAATACAGGTAGTCCCTGCTTAACTCAACATTGAATATACGTAGTCTTAGCATCACGTGGCGTCTCACATGTCGCAGCTTGCTTCATCGGTAATAAGGTACACCGGGGCACTTAACATATAAGATCAGGCCGTCAGAATGTGTCGAGCCGGTGGACATAGTAAGACTTACTCGCGGTGGCTCCCTGGCCTTCTATTTACCTATCATTAGTCGTACCAAGCGTCTCGCTCCCCTTACCTTCCTGCAGAAGCACCCGAAGCAGCTTTCATCACTTATCTTGACTCAGAATGCACCCTTGCCTTGCCTGGTTATCGGCCTGGTTGTTACGACACTCGCTGTTCGTGTTCCGTTCCTAGATCTATCCTATCGTAGTAAATATTAAACTATCACGTCTATTCGAGAACTGCGCCAAGGTCTATAATGATGAGTTACCTGTTTCCTTAGTGTTATGACATTGCAAGAAAGTAGGAAGGAAACTATGTTCCCCTGGCGCGTTGATATCCGCCTAGTGTCCCTCACTAAGGCGAATCTATGAGCCCAAGTATCATAAAACTGTAGGTTTGCACATATTACTAGGACAGACTACTTTGGGCACTTTCCTAAGATGAAAGCAGGCTACCAATTGTCATAGGTCACTGTTCCTACTCTAACCAACACACGCCGTGAGTACTTGTGAGTCAAGGATCATAGTCAAAGGGTTTATAAAGGCGTCGCTAACCAGGTCCTTTCTGAGTTGGTAGCTATCGATGGGATGAGGGCAAAATTTATCAACCGACGAAATTCGCTCCCTTTAGAAAATTGCGCAGATTAGTATCAGACGGGTTGATTCCTGACAAGCTTTTCGCCTTGTCGCCTGTTCGGACCCGAGGCCCTAAAGCGGTGGTGGGCTTCGGACACCTGACGATGGCACAGAGTAGGCATGGCGATGCTATCAAGACATTTACTTTGCTTATCCTCCAACCGCCCTCGCCTGTCTGTTACCAATTGGCAGAGACTGTCGAGAGGAAGCACTCACTCATACCTTCAAGATACATGCTGGTTTCGGATTATATTCTCGCGATGACGCACCGCAATGACGATTGATGTACGTGGTCTTTGATATGCTTATAAGTGTTCAGCTAGCCTTGACTGCGTAGCGAAGATTGTGGATATTCAATCCAATCGAACCCACCGGGACATGAAAAACGGAATCAGTGAGAGGGCCTGAAGTTTGGCAAACCGTACTCGACGAGAATATGTTGTATGGGAAAGATGAATTGGGTGAAGACGATATTGAAGCCTGGCATCGACTCAATCAGAGTCAGGGGACCCGGTGCGGATCGCGGACATAGATAACTGCTAACTTGTGTGTGAAATATTACGTATATGAACAGAGAAATATATCGTTCATCCTGTATTTTACTCATACATGTTCGTTGGCATTGTTCTGGTAATAGACTTTACATAGGAGTTGCGCCCTCATGCGGACTTGGCGAGGCGTGGACAGCACTCTATACACAGGCCTTGACAGGTCCGTCGAATAGTTCCGGTAGAACTTCATGCTCTCTTAGCACAGTTACATGATTGTTGAATAACCTAGTAGATACCCGGGTTAATATTCTCGAGAGCGTTTTTACCCGCTATGCGTGACTGTGTTGAGCTACCAGATCTTTCAGACTGTCTCTCAAGTTCGATTTATCCTTCATTCGACTACTTCGTATAAGTGTTTTCATTAGTCGTATCGATATTAACATGTCGATATCTTATTCTTGACTTCGTTTTCTAAACGATGATCGACTAAAGACCTAGGTAGTTAGGTAGTCAAGGGGTTAGTAGAAACGCATATACGTCGCCAACTTTCCTGGGAGCAAACGCCATACACTGATACCTCCCGCCTGGTTATTCTACAAGTAGCATATCATTAACCCGCCAGGTACATTGGTCTTGAACTAATCGATACTCTCTTTCTTACATTAGTATAACCAGAACATTAGTAGCAGTCGGTGATGTCTTTTTATCGTACCGCTTTGCACTGTTATTCATATTCCCCTCTATCTTCTCGCTGGGTCAGTTTACTTCGAGTCTGAGCTAAGGAGATTTTCTTAAAAAGGATTAAAAGAGTTGACCATGCCTATATTCGAACAGGATGTCTCTGAGTGTATACATCACGGGAGGCTACACGAAATACGTACTTATGTATATATGCATTTCACAACAATATCAATGGGAGAAAGAGGATACTAAACGCAAAAGAGTTTTCTCCCGTACTCGAGCACAGCGTCTTACATATATATAGAGGACAGAAAAGAAAAAGAAGGAAAAGGTCTTTACAAAAAAGGAGTTGTGAGGTAGCATTTTCCCGACGTCTTCTCGCCGGCATTCCAACATTCAACCGGAAAACAGCGCAAGATGTCAGGCCGTGAGGAGCGGTTGTTCCTAGCGACTTATTATTATCACTCGACCATTGAGGCCGCGAAGTGGTAATCGTCTTTCGCTGGAAGAACTGGCATGCTATTGTGGCATATATATACAGCTATAGTGTACCATTGACAATAGGTGCTTAAAACTTAGCTGTTGTCGGTCATCTGCTAGAGATGTTCAGAACTGGTGCGGCATACGCTGTAGAGACTTAGCATTCACTGACGAGATAAGCCAATTGTGATACCTTAACTCCCCCGTTCACGGCTGAGGGGCGCCTATCTGCTCACATATTAGGTAAAGCAGCATGCTTTCTTCGTATTTTAGCTCTCTGGCCGAGTCTCTGTTATCCTGCTAGCCTACACACCCACCCCCGCACATATGAAGGTCTTGAGGCGATTACCCAACGGCCATAGCTCAAATCGGTCGCAGAGTTCCATAGGGGTTATTATCATCAGCCTCCGTTAACAAACCGGTGGCACTCAGGGAGGCACTCAGGGAGGCGCTCAGAATCATAAGCGTATTCCCTATACGTGGTGTAGGGTTATGATATTAACCGAGGCGCTTACTTAACTTGTCCGCATTATTTGCTCCGTCACTGGCAACTCCGTAGCTTAGGGAGTCTGAATGATGTATAATGTCTCTATAAAGGCGATATGGCGTAAAGCAAATATATCACAATAACCTGTAACAAAATGGGCTATGTTCTCCCAGCACTACTTGGCCCCCTGAAGCACCTATCTTAAGCGTATATGTTTATTTACTTGGGTAGTAGAGACTTCTTCTGGTAGGGACGGCTTATGTACTATGAGGCAAGGAGACTTGGAACTATGTTGGATAGAGCCTTGAACTTCTGAACGACACACATAGAAACAGTGAGATATAAATCCGCCAAAAAGTGTGCAACAACTCTAGGAGGCAGCCGCCTCTCTAAGCTCAAGGGTGTTAAGACCTTAACGAGAGAATTGCTCTCGCTACATATTAGCCTTTGCCTTGCTCTCATGACTTCTTCCTTCTCTTCCCTTTCCCTTCTTGGCATTTTCGAGCTGGTGATACTTTAAATACCTATCAGTGTGGCGCTGGATGATTGCTCTAGTTCAATAATTCAACACATGCAGCGGAATCCACGCCTATATGGCCGGTGTCTCAAATTAGGTATGAGCCGTTTTGTTTCAGCAAGGCGTAATATGTACTATGTACCTATAGTCCTCACCGTCGTGCCATAGATAGATAGACTGACTGTGGTGATTTCCCTGGAGCCAAGCCTTATATGATACATACCCCGGAAGGTTTACTTTCATATTTGACGGACAGCCCCTGGAGAGAAGGAAGAAGGAAATTTCGCCTTGGGTTGTTCCTCGAGGTTGTATGACACGGACTGCGTAATAATAATGGCGACCACAGGTTGATTAGTACCGCAAAGGCAAGTGCCATCTTCACGTATGCTACGTATATCGGATTCGCATATCTATGTGTTTCAAAGTATGTCTTTTCCTGGATTGTTGCTTTACTTGGCGGCTTGACGCGGACCGTTGAGTCTGTAGTAGGGGGTAAGTGGTGTCTTATTGTATAAGCCTTCTTTTACTCATCAGTTACGTAAGTAATAGGCCATTTCTCTCGTAGACCGTTTCATGAACTGAAATTATCCGTGCCTCGAGAGAGAAGTTTGAGGCTTGTGCATGTCTAGTGCTTGAAGAGGTTACATAGATATACACGTGTATGCAAGGAACCCAATATTTCACAGCCGCTGGGCATCATGCAACGTGCTTATTAAGGTGAAAAGGTCGCTTAACTATTATGCCTTCCTTCCAACCCACCTAACTAACCAATGTTTCCAGAAAAAGTCCCAGCGTAGTATTCACACATATACGGTAGCGAAGCGGGATGTTCCCGAGGTCATTCCTAGTGTAATCCTTCGCGTGGTTATTGTGGTAGTAACCGTATGCATGATGCTGTAGGTGGCCTCATAATTCAAACCCCTGAATGCACAAAATAGGAAAATAATCCTTTTGTTCATTCTGATACGTAAGTAAAGGTTTTCGAGGGATCAAGAGGTAAGTAGTAAGAATATCTGAGCGAGTTCGAGATTTGCGTGTGTACCGTAGCATGCCCCTTGTTAGATACGCAGATAATGTTCACCCAACCTAGAGGGCTAGATAGAAGTTTGTCGGTAGATGTATATAGCTAGATAGCGAATGAAGCATTCATCCGGTCGACTGTATGCACCTAAGTCCCAGATACGCACCTATCTAAGGTAACCTACCTAGTTCAGGCTTCCGTTCCGTCTAGGTTCGCCTCAGCTCGCAACTGCGTCTCCATGAAGCTAGTTAATATGGAGAGGAAGAAAAAAACTCAATTAATGGAGTCTTAGCCAAGCTCACTGGCAGGACAGTCGGCGGCTGGTTCCTAGTACAATACCAGGAACCGGCGCTAAACAGGTTTTGTTCGGAGGAAGCACAGAAATAAAAGCTGAACTACAGTATACGTAGTATGTGGGGTCGGTAATATTCCGATGCAAGAAAAATATGCCACATATACAGCTGTAGCTTCTATTGTCAAATTCCAAGACTGCTACGACTAAAATCTAGTTGCCTACTAAGCAAAGTTAATATGTCCCTTGGAACTCTAGGATTCTTTTGATTTCTTGAGAATAACCAGGACCGTTTTCCCCATAGAACAGTATAGCGTAAGGTAGGTACAGATATATACCCTGCTAAGTCAAAACACACCCAAGTAACCAACAGGTTACATGGCGTTGTTTCCTGTGCGTCTCGTAACATGCACGTTCGCAGGTGTACTGCATCTAGGGTTGCCTTTAGTCTGTCCCGATTGGCTCGGTGGCATCCTGTGTCAGCAGCCTGCCGGTAGACTGCCGGCAGCGGCAGCTACAGTTGGGAGGGGTTGCATTCGCTAATTTAAGTTCCAGTTCCCGGGTTTTCATGCGCATTGCGTGATTCAAACATACCAGTAACTTAACTCGATGGAACCATTTCATGGTCCAGTTTAGGGTTTTGTGATATCGCTGACTGATATGTTGACATAAATTTTGACGATCGCATCTGTTTTAGCGGTAGGCATCAGCAAGTAAGTACGTATGTAGGTAATCGGCTGGTTACCGAGTTAATTGAACGGGGCAGGCCGTCTCCCGATCGATAATTCGTGATTTTCTGGTTAGCGATCGACCCTCAGCAGATGATGCTGATACTCATCAGCTAGGATAGGCACAGTGCATAGTAGGTAGTGTATCTCAAAACTTTGTTTCTCTTATTAATTGCGTTGTAGAACTGACACTGTCTTTACATGGTATAGGCTCGGCAAAATGGGCCCGTAACATTTAATAGAGCTGGTAAGGTACCTCTGTAGTAAACACTTGTTAATTTTCCCGCTCTCTGAGTAGATGAGTCTCAACCCTCTCTTTCTGTCGGGTACCTATTTACCACCTTATGGCCGGTAGAGCCCTGGAATTATGTGTTGATTGTTACGGGGTTTTTTTTTAGTTACCCTGCCCGAAGCTTTTATCTAGCGCGTATGAGAATCATTTGATGTTCTGGAACGAGAATTACCTTCTCATCCGGGCACCCTACCCTGGCCTACTGGGCTATGTACTCTTTTTGTATGCGAAAAAGTAACATGCCAGCTCTGTTTCTGTGAATTATGTAGTTTTCTTGCTTTTCTGATTTCGACGAGGAATACTGCCAAAATGTATGTAACTGCATTCTTTTTAGCTAGCTCTCGCCGCATATGATGTGTTGGATGACCCTGCCATATCAAATCGGTTAAGCGGAGGAGCCCGCTAATCGGTGAAGGGTCCCAAAAGGTGATGAACACCATGTGTCTGCATCTCGCCCTCATGTTCCAATGGTAGGAATTGCTACCAAAAGTATTCGATTCAAAATAGGGGTATAATACTATTGCATCTCAACGTCTGAAATCTGTCTTCTGTGACCCTAAAAGCATTTGCCATCTCCGCTTCAACCCTCGTTAATACCGTAACGCAATATACAGATGCGGATACTAAGTCTGTACGTGAAGGGACCGGTAGGGGTTGATCAGCATCAACATCGTAGTGAATCGGGTTTTCAGGCTTCGTTTGTTTCGATAAATAGTGTCCGTCTCGTATCTCTTCGTGCTAAATAAACAGTGAATAGTATTTTAAATTTCTTCCTTTCTCAGCTCAACCTTCGATTTCCAACGACATCCATCTCGTAGCCCATGCTGTCGTTGTCGCTTCTGTCATGATAGCTCAATCGCACTTCCTGGGTCTGTCTGATCTGGCCTAGCTCGGCGGGTGCCTCGAGGATGCTCTTGTCGCTGCCGGTGTCTCCGTGGATGTCGTAGGAATCCTTGGCTTGCCCTGTCACTGTTGTGACGACCCTGCTCTGGTGGAATACCGCCGAGTCTCTCTTTCTCGACGCGCCCTTTGTCCCGCTCTGTGCCGTGCCCTTGGGTCCCGAGGAGTACTTGTCGCTGCTGAAGTACCGAGCTCCGGATGTTGTGATTTCCTTGATCAGAGCCCGCAAGACGGGAATCGATGCGGCGACAATGGTGATAGCTGGCTCGGCCACGTACCATATAACGAGCGTTGTGGCTTGGGCTAATGCGAAGGTAAGTACCTAATGAAGGTCGAGTTGATCAACGAATTTTAGATCACTTACTTGAGAAATTGGCTGGAGCGGCTAGTGATGGCAAGAAGACGGTTCTGACTACTGCCGTGATACCAGCACTGCGTATTGCTTGTTAGTATTTCATACAAGGAATCGTATATATACAGCGACGATGGGGTTCATACATGGTACCGAAGCTCATCGCCACAGCCACACCAAGTTTTTCGGCTTTCTTCATATTCAAGTCCTTAACGAGGAACCACGGCACTGTGGCAAACGCGAAATCGACGAGCGCTGAATACGCTGAACGGGGCTGTCAGTTATTTTCGACACCCGCAGATGATGATTACAAGGTATAACATACCACCGCCAAAGATGGCGAACTTGACAAAGGTCCAGATGTCCCAGCATTTGTCTGCCGGCAGCCACGAGTAGATAGCCGGTTGGCACTTGAAGAAAGTGAATATGATGGTTAGGAAATAGACGATGTTTAAGATGACAGTCAGCACTATGACCAAGTGCTTCATCCGTCCCTCGATCACTCGTAACAACGTGATGCCGAACGACGTCTTGCTCAAATCACTCGCTAGAGATAGCAAGACGTTTTGTACGCCCCCGTGAATTTGCAGCTGGATCTGAGCGTCTGGGCTGATGACCGCATTCGGGTTGGCAAACCCTAGCGAGATACTGCTGGTGATGAAGGCGACACCGATGAGATTGCATGCCTATGTTTCGCATTAGAGAAATCAGCAGCCGGTGTGGATAGTCAAGTCGCAGAGTCGCTTTCCACCTACAAATGCTAATATCAAGAGGTAGTCATCCCACCACAGACCTCGACTGCGGTTCGTTTTGCAGTATATGCGCAGCGCTAAGAAAACGGCGGCCAGACCGGTCAATGACCAGTTGGTGGCGTTCAAGACCAGCCCAAAATACGCTCCCATTGTCACTTTCACCCGATCGATCTAACTTTTTGGGTCAGATCACGTCACGCCGAGTGTTTCGGAGAAGGAATCAAGAGGTTCATTGACGTTGGCGTGGCGTTCGCAAGGTGACACGACGATGACGCTCACCGTGGAGGACTACCTAGATGGTTGTTGGACGAAACGGAAACAAGCGATCGATTCGAGGAGTCTCGAATAAGCACCCTCTCCTCCACGCCGGGTGGGAAAGCACGAGGAATATATTGCAGCACACAGCAAGCAGCAGTCACATCAACAGAACTCTTACAGTGTCCGAAAATTTCGGGTTCGCTTGCATAAAAAAGTCTTGACCTACCTGCTTTGCCTGCCATACTTGCTACCTACTTACCCAGTTACGATTAGTTCAAGCCAGAGCTGATTCGAGTAGCGTTGCCAGGATGCGACTCCCTCGTACCGAACCAGAACGCTGCGTTCGACTTACTTCAATCTGCATTTTCTTAGCAGAGCGGAGTTTTATAACATTGGGTCTTGGATGTGCCCGGCATGTAGTCCAATTTAGTACCGTTAATCAATGACCCCAGACGGTCAAGATGATCGCTTAAGAGAAGCTAAGACACCACTTGGCCCTGGCCGCTTGCCGATCATTGCCTCTATGAATCTGGCATTGCGAAACTAAGGACTGAATAGGGTCCTTAGTATGATTTAGTTTCGGTGCTGCTACTATCCCACAATTCATGTCAGCCCAGATTTTTGGATGCACAGACATATTTACCGCTCGGGGGCAAGGCCATGGGCTTGACCGAGTCCCCACCTTGTGGCCACTCCGAGCAGGTACTGATGGTAGGTGTATCTATGCGCATGCATGCCCACATGTGTCGACACATATGATCTAATCAGCTTGTGTTAACGTTAAGCTAGATATTATGTATAAGGCGGGCAAGGAAGTCCCTGGGTGTTCCGTATCGAACCTTGAAGCGGCCGGGCCTAGCGCCGGAAAGGAAGGCCTTCGTATACCCGAGCCTCCGAGGGTTCTAAGACTCCTAAGTCTTCGAACACGCCTCTAAGTAGCTCATGCGGCCAAACATAATACTAACGTTAGGTCAGTAGGTAGTTTACGACAAATGTCAATTCAATTGCCCACTTATACCAATACATAGATTGATGAACACCATTCGAGTATCTGACTAGGTAATATATATGTAGATAAATAGTCGCTCATCCCAATGAGAAGACCCATTATTAAGGAAGAACGAAGGAACGCATAGGCACTACTATCAACTGCACTCTACGTCCCAACCCAAAAGTGCCATATAGCTCGGCCGTAGACCACTTAATTATTAGTACTTTGTAAGATCATCAATCAAAAAAAACCAATTCTACAAACACACTCTCTTTATAGTAGGGGTAACAGAGGATTGCGCAAATCCAGATCGTTGCGGTATGAAGCAGGATCGTCTAACCTAGATCAATAAAAGTCAATCGTCGTTATGAATACCACTGCGCGCACACAATCTTCTATACTCTCTTCGTCATAGACAAGTTGCTGGATGAGCCGATAGAGGGGGATTCTTGAAACCGGGCCTTATTCTACCTATATGTCGATCAGGGAAGGCATATGCTTTTGCGTTTCGCGCGATTCTGCTCACTCATACACGCACACATTCATCACACACAAAACAGAGAGTAAGAACTTTGCGCTCTAAAAGTGTAACGTGCCATTAGGGTGCCCTTTTCCTTATTTATGTACTCCACTTTGCACCGTACCGACTGCGGCCAGAGAAACCCCGACTTTGAAGTGCACTTAGTATAAGTATTTATCGTGGTGTGGTGTGTCCCGTGACATCGCACAAGATCAACGGAGCTAAGTACTATACTGTAGGTAGGCGGGCTAGGCTGCGGGGCTCAAACCTAGAACTTGCGCTCACACGTTCTGTGGTAAGGTATTCGATTCGTTGCCCCGTGCACGCGCCGCTGTTGACGTGCATAATAATAAAGTAAGTAAATGATCGGTCTTTTTGAATTGGTGCAATGGCAATTTAGAACAAGATGTAAAGATAGGTATTTGGTATTGCGAAATACTGTAGGTACTGTATGGGTTGCGGAAAATATTTTGGCTTTGGCGTGTGACGATCACTTCCTGTCTTTGAAGGACAAACCCACACATTCCATGCCCTCGGTGACTCTATCTCCTTATCCACCGCGGATCTTCGAACTGTTTTTGTGTGTATTGAACTTTTACACGGAGGAAAATGCATGGAGGTGAGTAACTAACAGCCAATATCTACTTATTTAACTGGCTAAGGCGAAGATCGTTCGGAATGTTGCTTCACGGTTCCTTTAGCGCCGATGGATATATACGAACATATATGTATGTTTACCCAGGCCGAGCGGTTTGGGGTTCAAGTCTGGTAGGTATGCTGTCTCGTCAGCCTACTACAGGGCCATAGTTCTGGTCGTAAGGATTGTCAGAGGATACTGTGACAAAACCAAAGTTGGCAGTACAATGCCTCTGTTTCCTCATTACCAAGATCATCCTCAGAAACAACCTGCACGTTGCAACGTCAAAGCTGAACTGTAGCGGTGTAGGGAAGTTGATTGGGCGGGGAAACACGAGCTAGTTTGGCAATCGGAATTTGCTTTTCTGCCTCATGATCTGTGCCGGGTATAAGCTATCTTTAGACCAAGCATAATAGAGCCAGCGTAAAAGGGCTTGAACGCACGTGTGCATTTTGGCTGTCTTTGATGAACGCCTGGTCCGAGTGCCCAGCGGATGGATAGCTGGATATCGCGCGAGTTGGTACTCCAGTGGGAGTATACGATATATATATTTAGTCAGCTGTGTATGAGAGTCTCGCACCGAGAAGAAGAGGTACACCGTACGCCAGTATCGGAGGTCACTCCACCAGTGTTTTCCGGATGAGCTAGCGCGCAAAGAGGATCTTCCTCGACATCGGGAGGCTAACAAAACTAGCTACTCATAACATCCTAGCTGGCTTGCTTTCAACAGTGATGCTCGGCAGATGTCTTATATCCACATGCTCGTTATTGCTAAGATCAATAATTCGGATGGCATCCACACCAACAATGCCTTCTTCCAGGGCTAGAAATTTGAGCTCTGTTGCATGGCAAGTACCCGGCGCGAGGGGTCCAATCCGAATATCCGGGCTTAAACACACCAGCTCAGCGTTATCGACCATACTGCTAGATTGCATGGCATGTATCACGTTGTCGTCTAGCGTGGCTTCGGCGATATCTGTGCCTCCGTTTGGTCTGGAGGTGTTATGTCCCTGAAGCGAATCTGGCAGCCGCGACGTTGAGGGTGGCCGGTTGACCCGCGACTCGTTGCGTCTGCGCTTGGGGATAGCAACCATAGCTAATTTTCTGGCCGCTGCTGATTGATGCCGCGATTGATTGACCACCAAAACACTCCAGGAGAATGTATCCCCAACAAAGATTTTAGCAGGGGGCGAAGGCGCGGTAAACGTAACCGTAATCCCTAGTTCTTGTACTGGTGTTTCTGTTTGCGTGGTAGATGCCTCGAGGGAAGGTAGGGCGTCTGGCCTTGCTACAGATGGTGCTGTTAGCGAAGTAGTACTGTCACCACCAATGGATAGTTGGCTTGGCCGGTGCGCACGTTGTATCGGCTGCATCGTAGAGCCATAGCCAGGATTGACAGGGACCGTAAAATCTACCGCTGCCGTCCAAGCCAGCTTCAGCAAGGGCTTGGTATGAGCATCTATCAGTGCATTTGCTGAAATTGCAATGTCCAAGTCTCGCATGAGAGTTTGCGACCCAACATCTGTGTCGATGGGAGCAATGCGATATAGGAAGGTGATATGATCGTGTGCAACACAGGACAGTGGCGGGGAGAGACCGGCGTGCTTTGTTAGATCTTCCACCGTGGCTCCTTGAATTGTGAGCGATATATCCTGGAGAAGGATCTCGCATTCGAAAAAGGGAGTGAAATCGATCTCAAGGATAGCTACCACGGCTGCACTGGGTGGAACTGTATTTGGATGTATGAATCTTATTCGTGAATGTGCAGCCGGGTATATGCGTAACGAAAGTCTTGACAACGACTTGATAGGACGTATAAGCTCGTTCGCCTGCTGCGTGAGAGGAACTACACGGGAAACCCGTAGTGCAGAAAGCCGAGGTTTAACCCCATTCAGAGCTGGGTCACTGCTGAATGACTCCAGTAGGTTGAGGCTAGAAGCCACACCACTTGGCATGTAACCAGTCCGAAGGTTTTCGGAAGGAGCCCGAACAGACCTCGAGCCAGCCGTCGCAACGAAGACAGCAGACGGGCCTTGTAAGCGCATTCTAGGACGATTAAGGAATACAGACTTGCTCCATACGGCATAGGTATAGCCCTCAGGTTCACTACTGTCAGTTTCATCGGGGTCAACAGATCTGCGAATTATTACGGCATCATCCTGAGAACCGTCTATAGTGTCAGAGTATATGACTTCGGAAGCGGGCGAGCCGTCGCGGTCCGGCACATTTCCGTTGACAATCTGGGCATCTAGAGTAATGACCAGACTCTTTAAAGCAGTTCGCACGATGTCACCATCAATATGCGGAATCCGGAGCACAAGTATAACATTGACGGATTCATCTAAGAGTCGGGTATGATGAGCACAGCAAGGACACGACGGGATAGGGGTCCCATGGATGGCTCACCAAAAAATAACGATTCCCGCTGCTCTATGGATTCTAAAAGCTTTTGAAAAGACAAGTTCTCATCTTTGAATACTTGGTCAGGCGCAAAATCAGTAGCGCAAGGGACAAAGTACGTAAGTGTTGACTGTCCAGCGAAGTCCTGGTTAGGCTGAGGGTGAGGGCTCATGTGAGAAGACTGGTCGCCCATCGCGGCCGAGCTTGGCAATGAATATCACCAAAGCAAGTCCCTGATATAGTTTTTGAATAACGTAAGTAGCTGGCCCTTCCTAACTTGACTAGGGAGAAAATGATGGTGATAAAATGGTGGCATAGAATAGGTTAAAATACCCATTATGTTTGAATGGTTTGTTAGTACCTACAGCCTAGACACCTGCCCAGGGTATCTACTCTTGTGAGTTAGGAGGCGCCTATGTACCTCTACCCCGGTGTTACTGCTGTAGCCTACGCCACAAAACGCCACAGCTGCTCGGGGATCTATGTACTCTGAGGTCCATATCTGCATTATTTTGGCTGGGCAGGTACCTATCAATACGACATAGATAGCTACGTACCTTGCCTTATCTAGCTGGGACCGTGGCTGTATGCGAGTATCTACCAATAGGTACAATGCCCATCTGCCCAGCTGCTTTTAACAGAAAATTGGGACTCGGCTAGGAATGTTGTTGCACCAACCTACAACCTACAACGCAATGGGTATCTAGACGAGGGATAGAAATAACCCCGTAGAGCCTATCGTCTTCTTAGCAGCGTTGGTATCACCACTAGTCGGTACAGCATTTTTCAAGCTATATCTTTTGCGCATCTATTACGGTTGAAGCTGGGAAGATGAACGGCGTTGTTAATGGCCACCTCGGCCAGCCGAGTCCATGGCAGGAATTCAAGAGCCCTGATGGGCGCGTTTATTACTACAATCCCGTCACGAAAGTCACGCAATGGACGAAGCCCGAAGAGATGATGACTCCAGCCGAGGTATGTCATATCGCGCATCAATATCGATGTGAATGGCCATCAAGCTAACTGCTTCGCCTAGCGCGCGCTGGCGAATCAACCGTGGAAAGAATATACCGCCGAAGGTGGTCGGAAGTACTGGTACAATACTGAAACGAAGCAGAGCTCCTGGGAGATGCCCGAGGTCTACCGTAAAGCTCTGGGTCTCGACACATCGTCTGCTCCTGTGTACGTGCACGGTAAAAGCTCCTTCCCTAGTTTTACAAATCTAACGCTGTTTATAGCCCCCCTACGCCCTTCAACGGGCCGGACGGCTCCCGCGATCGCCGTGATCACCGCGAACATCGTGACCACCGAGATCACCGAGATCACCGAGACCATCGAGACCATCGAGACCACCGAGACTACCGTGATCATCGAGATACTTTCCCCGAGTCGCGTCAGCTTACCTACGGCAGCGATCCGCGTGCCCAAGCATTTGTACCTGCGAGTAACGAGCCAGAGTATCTCACTGCTGAAGAGGCGGAGGCCGCCTTTACTAAACTTCTTCGTCGCAGCGGCGTCCAGTCTGATTGGACCTGGGAACAAACCATGAAAGCTACTATCAAAGACCCCCAGTTTCGCGCTATTAAAGACCCCAAGGACAGAAAAGCTGCCTTTGAGAAGTATTGCGATGACATGATTACTCAGGATAAGGAACGTGCGAAAGATAGGCTGGCGAAATTACGCGCCGACTTCGCGACAATGTTGAAGAGTCATCCGGAAATCAAGCACTACACACGTTGGAAGACTGCTCGTCCCATCATTGAGGGAGAAACCATATTTCGTTCTACCAACAATGAAGGTGAGCGACGACAGCTCTTCGAGGATTACATTGTTGATCTCAAAAAGGCGCATGCCGAAACCCAGGCTGGTCTCCACAATAGCGCAATGGATGGGCTTGTTGATTTGTTGCCTAAATTAAACCTCGAACCCTACACCCGCTGGTCTGAAGCCCAGGGGATGCTGAAGTCGACTGCCCCATTCCAAAATGAAGAGAAGTATAAAACCCTCTCCGACTTAGATATTCTGACTGCATTCCAAAACCATATCAAATCTTTGGAGCGGACTTTCAACGAGACTCGACAGGCGCAGCGAAACAAGAAGTTCCGAATCGAGAGAAAGAACCGCGATGCCTTTGTCGCGCTACTCCAGGAATTCCGCAGGGCTGGCAAAATCAAAGCCGGCACTAAATGGAGCCAAGTATTTCCCCTCATTGAGAACGACGGGCGCTTTAGGGCCGTTTGTGGCCAGCCTGGGTCGACGCCGCTCGATTTATTCTGGGATGTGGTCGAGGAAGAGGAACGTGCTCTACGTGGCACAAGAAATGACGTTTTGGATGTCTTGGATGTGAGTCGCGTGCACGTTCCTACGTATGCAGATACTGATGTGTTAAAAGGACAATCGCTTTGAGTTGACCCCCAAAACCACCTTCGAAGACTTCGCCGCAGTCTTGAAAAATGACCCGCGCAGTGCTAATATCGATCATGATATACTGACACTGATCTTCGAGAGGGTAGGTGTCCTTTGTCCCAGGAGCCGCTATTCGGAGGGTCGCTAACCATTTAATAGCTTCAGGAGAAGAAGTCTAAACGGGCCTCAGATGAGGAGAAGCACTCTGAGCGCCAGCAGCGCAGAGCCATAGAGGATCTTCGTTCGTATATCAAACGCCTAGAAGTGCCGGTTGCTGCAGACGATACCTGGGAAAAAGTCCGACCTCGCCTCGCTCGCTCTGCTGAGTTCCAGGCCGTCACCTCAGAAGAGGCACGGCGAGGTGCTTTTGAGAAGGTCCTTCGCCGAGTCAAAGACCGGGAGGAGGAAGACAGGGAACGCCACAAACGTCGAGACCGGTCTATCGATCGCGGTATGTATCGAGACAGAGAGAAAGGAGACCGGTCTCACCGTAGTGATCGGGCACGTCCCCCGCGCCATAGTCGAAGCCCAGAGCCTGATGCGTATGAAGCCGACAGACGGAAAGCAATCGCGGAACGTGAGAAAAACTATCGTAAGTCAAGTATGGCTGAGAGCTTATTATCTGATCGTCGCCCATTGGATTCACAACGGGATCGAGAACGAGATCGAGACCTTCGGGACCGCGATCGGGACCGCGATCGTGAGCGTGAGCGTGAGCGTGAGCGTGAGCGAGACCGTGACCGTGAACGTGACCGTGACCGGGATCGAGACCGTGAGCGAGACCGGGACCGAGACCGAGACCGGGATCGTGATCGTGATCGTGATCGCGACCGAGATAGAGACTACGCGCCTCGGCCGAGACGCGACGACCCTCCGCCCAGTTATTACGACCGTGAAAGACGGGACCGTGAAGAAGAGCGCGAGAGAATGTACCGTCGCCGAGTCGAGAGGGGCCCAGTAGAGGAGCTTCCATATGGTGATGAGCGACCGACTTCGTCGAGGCGCCGCCGAGCAGACGATGACGATGAGCAAGGCCGGCGCGATTCCAGAGACTCCAAGGTAAGACAGACCTCATGCTTCGTTCTATTTTGAGACTAACATTGGGCACAGAGGCTGAGAAGAGAGAAAACCCCGCGTGAGCGTACTCCCCAGCGGGATATTCGTCCCAAGACCAAAACACCACCTGCAGCTCGCTTACCGTCAAAAGAAGAAGACCCCGGTATGCATTCCGGGAGCGAAGAAGGAGAAATTGAGGAAGACTAGGGAGCTACGCCGAGACGCAGCCTGTGGCATCAAGTGTCCAATTTTCGGGTTGCAATGCCTGATTTGTGGCCCCCAATGCACAAATACAAGTTGGCTTACCGACAGTTGTGAGTAAGGCCCCCCCAATGGAATCGCCTCGAGGCAAAGTAAATGCAATGTCGTAGTACGGGACCATTCGTGTGATCTTGTTACATGAAGTCCCCAACAAACAGCAACAAGATTTGATTTTCAACAACCCCGGTTACTTAGCTCGAGCAGATAGAATTAATACAGACAAATTTGTCGCACTCCCTGATGCATGAACATATGGTCTATCCATCCCCCCTCTATTAAGCCTCAAACCCAAACATATATCTAAGATAGGCATACAAAGGTCTCGTCTGAATTGATTTGGTTGCCCAGGTAGAAGATCATCCGCCTCAGAAGAGGTTATCTTCACACTGATGCCGAGTAGTATTGCCCTCAACTCTATTTATAAAGTGGACGGCATAGCGACCTTGTGCTGCCCGTCGTCGGTTCCAGATTTGCTGTCTTCTTCAGGAGAAATCATACGGCCGGGCCACTTCGAAAGGAACGCAGCAAAGAAGGCCACACTCCACAAACCGATTGCCATGGCCCACGCACCTCGTACTTTGATATCGAGTGTTAGAAGAGCTTTCTGCTGGATATGAAGAAATATTTTGGAAGTAAAAGTGGCAACAGATACGAACAACTTTCAACATAAGCCTGCCTCACACCGCGCAGCGTGTCCCCGCTAAAGTGAGACTCGAGGTCGTAGGGTCCGATGGCTAGCACTTCAGCTGACGTTGTGGCTGGGGCGTAAACAGGGATCTTTTGAATCAGCAGATTATTCGTTATAGCCGACGAGGCCGAGATGACTATCGATGCTGAGTAGAATTGAGTAACTGGAACAGGCACAGCCAATGGTTAACTCGCGCATTGACAGCTATCCCTAATCATAATAGGGCGATACCAGGGAACGTACCTAGCACATTCCCCAAGCCGACAGCTTTATCGGCGTTCTTATTAACGACACCTGCCACAATGGGGGGGATCTGGACGACGGTCCCAACACCCAAACCCAGTAAAATCTGATATCCAATTTCCTTACCCAGACTAGAGTCGACATCGAGAGTGTAAAGCAGACCGCCTGCTACTGTTGAAATAGCCGCACCAACCAGAAAAATCAACGAGTACTTCCCATATTTCCCGATGGCAATAGAACCTGCGAAGCTGAATATGGCTTGGAAGGAATCAGCTAAGAGCTGCGCGCCTCATGGGGTGATCAACGGAACATACATGTTGCACCAATGATAGGAATTGTCCGAATCCCGCTGTCCCTGGGCGACAACCCGGCGGTAGCTTGGAAGTACGTGGGTAGATTGTAAACGACGGCGAAGTAGGGGCCATACAAGCTGCATACCAAGGAGCGCAAACGCAGACATTATTAGTAGCGGTTGAGGACTGGCACCGGTACTCAGATCTAAGAGAGGACTTACAAAAAGAGATAAATGCAGTTAACCCACATATCCCTATTCTTCATCAAGCGGACTACCACAGCGGCCCGCTCTCCCTGCCAAATTTCGTTACAAACAAAAAGGATGCTGAGGACAATCCACCCGACAAACAACCCAATAATAGTCGAGGAGTTCCATGGTCGCTCAGTCCCGCCCCAGGTAGTGGCCAGGATGTAGCTGATCAGGGCCCCGATGAACAAGATGGTGCCCAGGGGGTCGAAGCTAAGAGCGATCACACCAGCCGACGGCCTATCCCGCACCTTGGCATGCGCCGGCGTTCTGAAGAAGAAGAGGATAAAGGCGACGGGGACGGCACCGATAGGTAAATTGACGTAGAAGCACCATCGCCAGGTGACCGCCGAGGTGAAGACGCCGCCGATAACGGGGCCGATGACGCTGGCGACGCTGAAGACGGTACCGATCATGCCCACGATCAGGGGTACCTTGTCGGGCGGGCTGACGAAGTTGGCGATCGAGTAGCACCCGAGCAATATCCCCGCCGCGCCTCCTCCTTGAACGACGCGGCCCACGATCAAGGCGGCGCTGTTAGGCGCCAGCGCGCCGATCAAGCACCCGACCTCGAAGACCACCATCGCGGCCAGGAAGACGTATTTCATGTCAATGTACTTGTACGCTTTACCCCAGAGGGACTGGAAGGCCGCGTACGCTAGGAAGAAGGCAGAGCCGTACCAGCCGGCGTCCGCGAGAGAGTTGAACTCGTTCGTGATAGCCGGGATGGCGGTCGAGATGATGCTCTGTTTGTGTATCTGATGTTAGAGGAAGGAACTGGTGTTATGATTGTCATGGGGAATTTATCCCTAGGGGTTTCTTACAATGTCGAGACCAGCCTATAAGCAAACAAGGAAGTCAGTACGTTATAGATAGTAATTACGGGGAGGCGAAACAAGGCATTAGAACTACCACACTTACGAGGAAGATTCCGAGTAGCACTTCGACTCTTGATGTCAGCGGTTTAGCTATTCCACTCCCGATGAACACCCCCTCATGGCGGTCTCGACTTACAACCTGCGACAACAGCTACCTGTCTCCAAACGGAAGGATATACGATCTTGGGCGTGTCTTTCTGGGCTTGGTTCTCCGAGGAGGGCTTCTCGGAATCCTCTTGTAGGCTCTTGGCCGGGGACGGCGGCTGGGCGTTATTATCGACCTCCATTGCGGCCTTTGAAGTGTTCTTCGTTCTTCAATTGAGTTGGATGATGCTTCGTTATTGACTACTACTGAAATATGTCAAAAGATAATCTGGGCAGGTATCTGATTTCTGAAGTGAAGAGGCCGTGGGCTGTCTATATACTAAGGCGAAGAGGTACGACACGCGAATGAATCCGGAGGACAATTATAATACATGTTCGAAATAGCAGTGTTATAAATACTTCACTACTAACACATATCGTCCTGGGAGGATATTGGTACAACTAGTTCTCGAGTCTCATTTCGGGACCTTTTGCAATCAGCTTCATATTTTCTTCCCACTTCGTCCCGTTCTCCATTCATTCTCGCAAGTACCTATAGCCAATTTCCGCGTTACGTCTAAATAACAACGTAACTGGTTTTCTTCGGGTGCTTCTTTACTTATCTATCTTTGGGTTGAGCAGCGATGGTAATGGACATTTCCGGCGGGAAAAGCACCCGATATGATGCTGACTAATGGTGGAAATGACCCGACAGTAAGGACCCGACTTCGCCTGCTCCGTATGTTTGATTTCAGAAACACCCCGACATGGCAGTATAACATAATTCCCGTACCTGGTTTGCGGCGCCAAATTTATTCTGTCGTAATTTCGCATACGCTAGCGGTCTAAGTAGGTAGCTGCTGTCACTACTAGGAGACCCAGCCTCAGTCCCAGCCCTTCACCCAATATGCTCACACCAGACCAAGACCAAACCACCATCAGTGGAGGAGACCTAGCAAGTCAGATGAGATCAGGTGTAGGCGCGCAGGATCCGGCTACTAGGGCGACGACATGCGATTGCGAGATAGAATCAATCAGCATATTAAACCTCTGCCGATCTCTCGCAAACGGTCTCTCATCGCCGACCCAAAGTCAGAACCATAGCGATGGCGAAGGAGGAGGGGCAGGAGTAGGAAGTACAGAAATTGAGAACGGCAGCCGCAACGGCAAGGAGAGGTCCAGGTTGCCGTTGCCCCAATCCTTTCTGTCCGACACGCTCAAGGTTTCGCACATACTCGTCCAGCACTGGGGTGCCATAAACGGCTGCTCGACCGCCGAGGCGCATTTTAGCGACACTTGTTCCGACATGCTGTGTTCTATGACTGATGCCATTGAGCTGGTTCTGCGAGGCTTTGAGGCGGTTGTTAGGTCTTTATCGTCGTCATTATCACATCAACAGCAGCAGCAGGCTTTGCCCCCAGTATCGGTAGGCGTTCTAGTGCTCGAGCCTTCTGAGGCGGCTATCGTGGTGCGGGAGTCGCTGAAACACTCGGTCATTCGGCTGTCGGTCATGCTTCAGGACATTGAGGAAGAGGCTGCTTTGCTGCTGAGTCGAAATCATCAGGCGGAATATACGTACCCGTTGCAGAGTAAGGATGTCAAGGGTCTTGTAACGAGATTATTTCGGTTGTTGGGGAGTGTAAATAATCTAGTGAATCATTCATAAATACTAGATTAGAGGACTAAAAGTTTATAGATTTGCACTACGTAGTGCTATGATACAATATTTGCAGTTTGAATGAATACAAATATATCTAGTGTACGAGAGTGCGTGTGCTACAGGAGCACCATTGCCCCTTGGACGGACTCAATCCGCCGCCTCAAATCAACTAACAGGGCGTCCGTCATATGCCCAAACACAGTATTACTACCGCCCCAGTCCAGCGGGCCGCCCGAAGGCCATTGTTGTTGTCTCATCCGCTCGCTACCGGGGTCCTTCATCCCGCTACTGTCACTCTCCAAGCTCTCCAAGGCATCCAACATCCTCCGGGTGCGCAATTTCAGGATCCGGCCCATGGCGGCCGACTTGGCCTGGCCCTGTACAACGAAATCGCCGACGCGCAAGTCGCGCCGCGCCTCCATCTCGAGGCTCACGCACGGTTTGGTAAGGTGGTTGCGCAGCGAGCGCTGCAGGCGCCGGGCACCGATATCCGACACACCGGCCATTCCCGTCCAGAAGGTATCGTTTGCTTTGTCTATGGTCTGCGACGAGGCGGCCGCGAGCCGGAACAGGTCCTCGAGCATCCCGACCACGCGCTCGGCGAGTAGGGAGAGGCCGAGAAGGACCGGACGGTCTGATGCGAGACAGGGGTTACTGCGCCCGATGGCGTTATTTAGTACTGGGGAGGACTCGACGACGTCTGGTGCTATAGCAGGAGTGAGAGATACATTATTAGGAGTTATCAGTTTGTGCCCCGTACATGTCAACAAGCGCTGCCGCAGCGCCGAAAAGTCCCGCTCTGCTTCGAGAATCAGGTCTATAGGCGGCGGTGACGTCGTCTGCGCCAAGTCTTGCTCGAGACGAGCGGTGCGCGCGAGAGCGGCTGTGTAGCAATCGATACCAATACCCTCTTGTTGGGCTCTCTGTGAACCATCTGAGCCTGGTGTGTTTGATAAATAAACACCTTCGTCTGATAGATTGTTCATGCTGCAGTTGCTAGAAAGCGGATGGTCCGCGATCCAGGCGTCTACCACGGAGCGGGATGTCTGTTCGCCACCACCACCGCCGCTTTGATTAGGCGTAGAAAATAAAGTCGGCGGCGAAGCAGAGACATCGAAATGATGAGCTACTGTAGACCTGGACAACGGGCCGCGGTCGCAATCGCCCATCCGGACATCAGTGATGCCGGACTCTATTCTCGTCTCACCATGATCACGTTCTCCTTCGTTACTATCGAGGCCAGGGGATACTTGGGCTTCTTCACTTAATATGCTCTTCTTCGGCCGTCCGATCCGTCTTAGTGGACTATAAACACACTTCAGGCGCTTTTGCGCACAGCGCTTGCAGGTGGGTTTGTCACGGTTACACCGTACTTTGTTGCCCTGGCACCGGTCGCACGACTGACGAAATCTCGAAGAAGGTTCAGTCGTAGTCGCAGTCGCAGTCGTAGTCGCAGTCGTATTACCACATGTCGTACTACTCGGGCTCATGGCACCGGTGTCGATGTATGTCGTAGCCATTTTTATGAACGCTTCACACCGGCCGGCGAAAGCGGTCAGCTCGAAGTCATCGCGTAAGTTAGGTAAATTAATAATTGTTCGACCAGCAGCAAGATTTCACGGGATAATGTGTTCCCGATTATCAGGATATCCCAACATGAACATATGCAGGTGCACAACAATCGGATTGATCATTGGCGATTAGTAATCGGGAATTAAGTCCCCGAAAAATGATCTCTCAAATGTGATTGCTGTGCCTCGCTATAGGCAGGTATTGAAAGCACGCGGATTCCATTAGATTGCCTGCAGCTGTATGCTGTAGTAGAGTCCTGATACAACGCATGCTAAACGAACGCTAACAGCTCATTCAAGGGCTTATGAAGCTTATCTCACACTGGTTACCCGTCCCAATCTCACTCACATCCCGTTTATCTCACTAATATTCATCCCTATGTCTCTTTCTTTACTGACCGAATCCACTTTTGAACGAACCGCTTAGATTAATACTGGACCAGTTCCCTGGCGCCGACACGCTGCGATGACCAGCGACTTAATCTCCGTTACTTATGCCTTCTGCAAGGCTAGCGACGCGCCTGGAAGCTGGGAACGTTGAATGCGGTCATTATCATCCCCTAGGTTGTGTTAAGTGATTGGCCTCACAGCTCCCACAAGCGCCGCTCATAAAGCCCGATGTTTTTGAGAAGAAGCGGCGCTTGTTTGCCGATTCTCGGTTATCTGCCTCCAGTCATATATGTCGAACTTAGACGGGGCCACAAAGTGTGAGACTCACTCCTTTTCAAGATGCAGATTGAATTATAAGGGCCTATGGCACGTCTCGTAATAACGGTGGTTAATGGTATATATCAGCGCCTCATAGTCGAAGTCCTAAGGAAGTTTGAGCGTGGGGCTGAAGTACTTATGAGGACCAACCAAGAGCCTGCAGGTTGGTCTAGGTACACCATAAGATGCTTAAGAGTTAGGTATGTATGTAATAAAGTATGCTTATCTGTGAGACGGCCGAATACGTGCGCTGATTTTCTCAAAATGATATATATTCACAAGAAGTATGGTTCCAATTGTCGAGGCGTTCATGAGCAGGCTTTTGTTGACTGGTTAAGCTGCCTATGATGAGAAATCTGAAAACCGTATATTGTAGTCGCATCAGATGCCATTGCATCTTGGTGCATATACTAATTGCATGCTACGTTAGCGCGACCGAGGCCCTCGACAGCAGAGAACCGAGCCTTTCTAGATCTAGAGATGACAACAGTAGTAACGAAATAACAGGGGCCTCTGTGCCTTCAGTACACCTGCACCTGACCGAAAAGAGATGCCAGGGGGAAAAGATGTCTTGTATAGGTAGGTAGGTAGGCTACATGGCGTGGCAAATTGTTTGCTAGGCTAGTTGGCTTGCATACTGCATCGGTGGCCACCCAGGTCCAGAATCTCTGCACGCTCGGCTCCGTCATCTGATATCATGACAAGTCTATACATAAGATAGGCTGGCTAGGTTAGATTGAGATCGAGTATTCTATGGATTACAAGCTCAAGGTACATCAATTCCCCCACGAATTACGAGTAAGCCCCGCATGATAGCACGATACACCGGTTCAAATGTCCCGAGCATCGAGAAAGGTCGGCCACAATTGCAAGTCCGATCCAAGATTCCTATCAGTTCCGTGGGGATCTTCAACGACCTTTGCAGTCATCTCGTCGAGTTACAAGCGGCCACGAACTTGCAGGAGCAGTGCAGTAATTTGCATAGCGCCCACACGGCAGCGTAAGCCACCTTGCTGGGGCAAACAATCGAGATACAGGGGTATCTCATGCAGTCGGGCATAATCCGATTCGACAGTCTCTCCAGATCTAGCGATGGACAGATCCTACTGCACAGCCGAGTTTAGAATATAAGATTTTTCCGGTCATCTGGTAAGACAATGATGCATAACGGCCGGGGCGTAGGGTGACACCTGAGATGGACCGTAGAGGCTCCCTTGAGGCTTCGGTTGATACCGGAACAGGCCAGTCCTATCCATACGTCCTCCTAGTCGGCTACACCGAGTTCTCGTATATCCAGTCGAGTCGGCGACTCCTCGGGAAAAATTAAACACGAGCCAGTTTTCTTCTGGCTCTTAAGGTGTGGTATAAAAGCGAGCGCCTTCATTCGAGCTAGCGCCTTCCTGGACCTAGGGCCAGCCGCTCATATCTTGGCTAACATGGTAGCTAATGACGCGGGAATCTGCGCCCACTCTTAGCCATCTGCCCCTCCTTCGCCAGGCTATTTTGACTTCAAGCTACCTTGTAGCAGGTCAATGTCTCACTCGTTAAAGTGCGTGCGACTATTCGAGAAATCGTTATCGCAGGCAGTATGAACAGAAGCCAATCGAGTCCAAGCAACACCAGGGGTGTGCCATGGAGTACCATACTTAACGACGTCACAACGCAGGACTCCGATTGGGCTCAGGGGTGGTTCGAGCTACAAGCATGGGAGTTTATGTCCGCGGGGAACGACGACAACCCCACTGTCACCGGTGATATTTCGAAACAGACGACAGCAGTCGGACTCCCACGAGGCTTGCAAGGTGCGCGAGAGACATCTGAGCGGAGACTTGAACCAGAGAAGTCTTTGTTCGTCCGGGACAGAGAGTTCAAGAATGATGTCGCGAATATCTCCATCTCCGACAACGCTCCTCCACCGTTGCCGGGAGAAGCTTCTACTGCCGCATCAGCAGCGGCGGCTCCTGTACCGCCCAAGAAGCCACACCATAGACGGCTCAAGCCCCTCCCTGGGACGGGCGAATACCAACGAGGAGTGACAAACGAGGATGTCGTAAAGCTATCTTTCACGAAACCTCCACCCAGCGATGAAAAGGCCCTTCAGCTCGCCAGCGGGGAAATACAGAAGATCCCGGTCAATTGGGAGGGAGACACATGGAAACAGGCTGGGCATTGGTCTCTCCCTCCCATGGTCGACGGGTACCGAGGATTGAACTGGTATAATCTCCATTGCCATTGCCCTGCCGTGGATGCTACAAACACGGCCCCCCGGCCACGGAAGAGGCGTCGTGGTAGAAGCGGCTCGCTCTATCAGCTAAGTGACGACGGGAAATCGATGCACACGAGTCAAGGGGAGTAGGTGGTGCGAGCCAATTGTCTTTGTTATGTTAAATCGCCACAAAATACCTATGCCGCAGTTAAGGAACGTGTACGATGCTAGTAGAGCAGTGGTGTAAGGCTTGTCCGCTTAATAATCATAACAATTGAGGTCAGTACGGTGTTGCGTGCTCGAGAGCTATAAAGTATGAGAGACGTTGGGCAGCTTTGCGCTGTGAAGAGGTCCGGCACGACTTGGCAGGCACATGCGTACCTACCTACTACTGTATGGAGTACCTGCCTTAATATCGCCAGCAATGCTTCAAGTGTGGCTGATGCTTATTCAGCCTTAACCTACTTTGGGATGTGAAACAGAAGAGACTTCACATCCGCTATACATAGTACAGAATATATAATGTAGGACGGGACGGGATGGTAGGTAGGTGTCGGGAATACTCGCCTACGCAGCATGACAGACATTCTCTATAGGTAGGGTAGGTCTGTTTGCGACTCGACAGGGTTTGGTTTTCCCGCAGGTCTTTTTCGAAGTCCAGCCTGTAATCTGAATGCCAGGCCTCCACCCAAGGATCTCGGATTGGGACTGCGGGTTCTTGAAGCGGATGCTACCTACCTATGTATCTGGATATGATAGCAGATTAGCGAGTGCCCAATTGATTTGTTGAAGAGCGGGATGAAGATCTAGGTATCTTCAGAGACGTAAAGGAAGGTGTCGTGTTGTACTATATGCCAAGAAAACGGGGGTGGCTTGTTAGAAATAGATCGTGTTAACTTACAGCTGCTGAGCATTCTAGGAGAAGCGAAAATGAAAAAGGTTAACTATGAGGATGCAAATAATAGTACTAAGATGTGGGTCATCGTCAATCTTATTGCAGACGCGTTGAGTTTTCAGGGGCCAGGCAACAGAATTATCTACCGCTACTTACATTTGCCAAGACTAACCCAGACAAATAAACATGTATTTCCATCTTTTCGTCTCTTCGTCGTTCGAGAATATGGTGATAGCAATACTATCCTCTCTTGAAACTAGCATAGGCGCCTAAGACCGAGATGGTCGTCACGTCCCGGGCCAATGTTATCAAGTGCGTGGTAGTCACGAGCTTAGTGATAGTTCTAGTCTTATACTTCACTATCTACGAATCGCTTCCGAGCGTCATATCGGGCGTCACTCCTAGCGGGCGCCCAGGATGGAATCTTCATAAAAATGAGGGCACACACGACAAACGCCCCGTAGGTCATCACGGGACTAAGCCGGCGAAGATAGACAACGACCACCCCATCTCTCGACTTATCGAGAATGCGTACGCCAACTTCACCCAGCGTCTGGGCAAGCAGTCCTGGGGCCTGGCACACGCCGCAGCAAGGTATCGCGAGCGGCGAGGTCGTCACCCACCGCCAGGCTTTGACACATGGTTCGAGGCGGCTCAAAGCCATAGTGCTGTTATAGTGGAGGACTTCTTCGACAGGATCCATCACGACATCAACCCGTTCTGGGGAGTCGATCCGGTAGAGATGCGGCGCCAGGCACGCGCCATGCCGAATATTATTCGTGTGCGCGACGGGAAGATAGCGCACTTCGAAGGCGATAATGCTAACCCGGTGCGTCGTGATCGCCTCGATCTATGGCAGAAACTGGTCGAGAAAATGCTCCCGCACCTACCCGATCTCGACATGCCCGTGAACCTCTATGATGAACCCCGCATGCTCGTACCGTGGGAAGAGATATCCGGATATGTCGCGGAAGAGCAGAGCTTACGGCGAGTCCTCCCACCCGGCGAAGTGACAACCGAGCATACGAGTTTCGCAGATACAGATGCCGACCTAAAGCCCTTCGAACCGGAGTGGATCGACGACAGGAAGCGATATTGGGACTACGTCAGCCGAGCGTGTCCTCCCGATAGCCCGGGCCGGAAAGTGCAGGCCCTCCAGACGATGGACGGTCCCATTGACCCTATATTCCCCGCCAGCCCAACGATGCCGTACATGGAAGACGGGTTCATCGGGAATTTCACAGCGGCTAAGGACCCTTGCCTCCAGCCCCATCTCCGCGGTATGCACGGGACATTTGTTGAGCCGCACAGCATGAAGACGTCGACGAAGCTGTTCCCCTTCTTCAGCGGCTCCAAGCTGCCGACGAACAACGAGCTCCTTATCCCCGCCCCCATGTACTTCTCCGGCCAGGCGCGGTACACGGGGGGCTCGACGCGCGGCGGCGCCTGGGAGGGGAAGAAGGACGCCCTCGTGTGGAGGGGCGCGGCGAGCGGGGGCCGCAACCAGAAGGATAACTGGTGGCATTATCAGCGCCACCGCTTCGTCCAGATGCTGAACGGGACTGCGGTGGCGCTGGTAGGAAAGGGGGACGCTGGCGCGGGGCCGACGTTCAATCTACAGGCAGTGAGCAAGTATAACCTATCGATAACACAGCCATCATCATCATCATCATCATCAAACCACCACCAGCAGAGACAGGGAGGGGCACAAGGACTAGGCCAGTGGGTGAACGAGTGGAGCGACGTGGGGTTTAACCGACTAGACTGCGACCCAGAGCGGAAGGACTGGTTATTTCGACTGCGCCCGGACTGTCCCTACACGGACCCTTTCTACGCGCTCGCGGACTCGAAGCCGATGGCCGAGCAGTACGACTACAAGTTCCTCCCGGACGTGGACGGGAACTCGTACTCTGCGCGGTGGCGGCCGTTCCTGCAGAGCACGAGCTGTCCGCTGAAGGCCACCGTGTACGCCGAGTGGCACGACGACCGCCTCGTCCCTTGGCTGCACTTCGTGCCGCTTGACAACTCCTTCATGGATGTCTATGCTGTCATGGATTATTTTCTCCTCCATGGTCACGACGACCAGGCCAGACGGATCGCGGAAGAAGGCCGTGAGTGGGCGGCAAAAGCCATGCGGGATGAGGATATGATGCTTTATACATGGCGCCTGCTGCTTGAGTATGCGAGGGTGCTTGATCCGAAGAGGGATCAGTTGGGCTATGTTGGTGATTTGATTTGATGTGACGAGTGACCGACGTGTCGATAACGTATGATTAATCAGTTAATAATTACTCTGACATACCACTTGCTTTGCCGATCAGACTGGAATGGGAAGAATGATGCGAGTTCAACATCAGGGGAACTGTCTGTACATGAATATTATCAGTATCGCTTATGTTCTGTACTTGTTTCCTTAAGCTGTGCCTAGGATTACAACTATAATTTAAGGTGACATGTTTGGTGTAGTTGGACTTGTAAATTTGGGTCTCATTGTAGTCCGTTTTTGTGGGAGCTTGCCATTCGGCTATAGAGAGATAATTGGAACATTTATTTTCACGTGCTTCCCGACGACGATTTTGAATCTCAAATCTTTCATAGTCCCCTTTTAAGTGCACCAACAACTCTCCCCGTGCACGTCCTCTCCTCCCGACAGGTCTACCAGTTAAGGAGTTTTAGAGACAAGTTAAGTTTTGAATTGAGAACAAACTTTGTACGCACCCATGTCACTCCAGCTCTAGAATTCCATGACTAGAAACTTTGTTGTTTCGACTCAAAATGTCTTTTTTATTGTTGTTTCCAAGCGAATGTTCCTATGTACGATTCAATAACGAGCGTTTCAACCCCTGCCACCATCTGAAAGTATGTACAGAACTTTAGCCTCCCCTTATGTACCTACTCCTCCGTTCTTATGTACTTTCATACCCTAATATCTTACTTTTCCTCCTTGCTATTTTACTTTGCTTTGTTTCTTTTGCTCGTGCTTAATCAGGGATCCCTGCACAGGCTCAAGAATTTACTGGAAGAACCAGTTAACCTGGATGCGACCAACGTCAAGGGAAGCAATGTCGTCAAAGATGGCGGGGGAAACGTCGATGCCGCTGTTGCCGCAGCCGGGGCAGAGATCGACGACACGGGCGGCGGTCTGGTGGCCGTTGCCCTGGATGGTGATCCATCTAGAAGTGAGAGGGGTTTCATCAGCAAAAAAAAACTTCCATATTCATTTGGGCCATGGATGAGTTCTACTAACCGTCCGCAGTTGGCGCCGTTGGCGTAGTCAGTGGGGTTCAGGGCCACGACGGCATCGTTGTCGCCGTCGACTTCACCGCAGGCACCGAGACCCTGGATCGAACATGTTAGAATATGTTTGACGGAATAGGAGTAAGATAGATGGGATGAGAGGAAGTGAGTGGTATAAGTTCAACTTTATGACTTATGATAGAGTGGGATAATAGTTTATGAAAGACGGTCTTCCTAAAGCTTCACTCACAGGGTTGTAGAAGGTCATGTCACCGGTCTTGGCGACGACAGAGGTGGCGAGGACGGCCACGGCGGCGAGGATCTTAGCGCTGGCGAACATTTTGTTGAGAGTTGAGTGGTTGATTAACCGGTGTGAGTTTTGTGAAAGGTTGTTTGACGGTGATGATGATGATGATGCTGTTGCTTGTGATGAGCTGTGACGAATTTCTTAATGGAAAGACGTGCGGACACCATGACCTTTATACTCTCTCGCTTCAGAGACAAACGTCAAGCAACAGCCACCGTGCCTCTCTACCTGCCTCTTTCCAGCCATGTCCAAAGTATCGTAACCCTAAGCGTTTCCCCTCACCCCTCAGTCTTGGTAATACCGGTCATGCATCTCCGGCAATAGAATCAAGATTACAACATCACCTCGTCCGTTCTAGGAGTAGGCCACGCCATCTGTAACTACAACACTCACATCACTTTTGTGTGTAGGTAGGGATTCCACTAGTCTGTGCTTATTGGCGATGTATGTTACGTATACTACAATATTACCTCAGATATACCCAGATTTCGGTGTGTGTTATTAGGCAGCATGGGTTCAACTCAACTCAACTCAACTACAACCGTATAGTTGACTCTGAAGGTTAGGCAAATCTCACCATAGTTACCTATTTACTGCCACTACAAAAGGCCGAACGAAACCACCTTCCTCATCCGTTCACCTATTGTCAACTACCCTCGAGGTCTAGAGGTCTAGAAACAGGTCTATGGGCTCAGGCTCACCGCCGGTATGGCCTGACCAGCCTTGCTGACTGATGAAAGGATTACAAGCAAGGCCCTCGTAGTCGAAAAGGCATCTCCGCTTCTCCCCTGTTCACTAATCCGCGTAAATCCGGGGTTCGGCCCACGATTCCTAGGTTTCCTTTCTCTACTGTTCTATATCGTTCCTCTTGAATCCTGCGCGGTCAACTTGACACTATGAAATGTGGACGGTGCTGAGGCGTTGGGTGTGGTAGTGACAGCACTCAATCAATTCATTTACTAGCTTCGAATGTTCATAGCCAGGACTAGCTCGCCCTAGGAACACTATGGTAGCATCGGAGCAGAGTTGATGATAATCACGCTCTTAGCTGCTGAGTAGACCAAAGACCGTCACTGGGATAAGTAACTTCATAACGTCCCGAAACTACGGGGAAAGGCGGTAGTTAGTAACTCACTATACCTACTGCTGTATAGATAATCAAAAATCAGATTAGAAAACAAAACCTAGAGATGTAAAACAGCTTGATCTCTGTCGCCTTGCCTTGCCTTACAATAATTACCCTCAGGATCTATTCTGTATTTCAGCCAGTAATATGCTGTAGGCAGCTACAGCAGCCGCATAACCGAGGTTTGATAGGTCAGCACATTAAATCTCAATTAAATTGCCAAGCGTCAGCTTTGCATTGCAAGACTTTGCGAAAAAAGAAAGAAAAAGCGTCAGCCCTATCATCCCTATCACACCCTGACTAAGTGCCTTAGTCACGATCGAACGAACGAACGTTCGCCTGCGAGGCGAAAGTTTCAGCTGACGAGAGAAACAAGCTTTTGTTTGCCCTTACCCCTTACCCTTGTGCGGAATCGGATTGGAGCCGCAGGGTATTGCCGTAACCACGTTATGCATACATACAGCAGTACATACCACGCAATTGTGTGGCTTCTTTGTAGCAGGAACAAAGACTAAGACCATGGAACTAAGTAGAAGGCACTTTAGACAAACGACCCGTTTGTACCGTTGCTGCCTAGGTACAAACCCCACTGTAAATAGGTGTATAAGTACCTCTAGTTACCACCCACCTTTAGATAACTTGTCTACAGTACAATCCAGACAGTTACCCATATTACATCCTAGTTCCTACTACGCGAACAGGCTGTACAGGGTGACAGGAACGCACAATTGTAGGCTTTGGGTATTTGCTACGGTACTCCCACGTTCGCATATGACGACTCTTTTTGGCAAAACCAGGCAAACTTGCATGTCTTAACTTGGACGAACGATATGCAGGTACACATCCCCCCATGGCCCAAGCAGGTGGGAATGGTGCGTCGAGACGCCCTCCTTACCGATATTGAAGGCGTCAGCCGCCGAACCAATGCCGCAGACCCCTCTCTCGCTTAGATGATGATACCGGGGCTACCTACCTTATGTACAAAGCCTGTCCCGGAGTGAATTTGCATGAGAACGCCACATAATGTTAGCAGTACTAGGAGGAAGAACATACATAGTAGGGAATTTTGGTGATGAGGCAAGACCAGTCTACTCTACCGATACTATTGAAAAGCAAGACATCTTTTACAGAGCTTGGCGTATATAGATAAGTACCCAAACGCACAACCTAGCCGGGGTCTTGTCGAGGCGCCATGTACTTGCAGCCGAGCTTATGATACCTGTATACCAAACCAGGTCAGTCAGTCATCCTGCATGTTCAAACAAGCTCTCGAGATGCTTTCGAGCGAAAAGCCTGTCTGTCCATGTGGTGAGACGCAATTACATTACATACCAGGTCTACTAAGCAGCCACATTAACCAGGTACATTATGTAGGTGACTTACATAATTGCTCTCTCGGGAAGCAACTCGGCGTCCGCAATGGACTTAGGGACAGAATACCTGGTCTAGCCTGTGTTTGAGGTCGGAGCCAGGCGGAACCATGTATTAATAAGTGAGTTGCTCACCCCTCGACTGCCGGTCCACAACCATATACCTACCTACCTACATCTGTACAAGAGCGAGTGGAACGAAGGGGAGAGGAGAGATCAGACTTGGGTTGTAGGGTTATCCATGTCGATGCCCATATCCCAGTTCTCACCATTCTCTATCTATGCTGTATGCGTATGTCTACCTTGTCCCATCCCAAGGGCTCGTCCACTACTATCAAGTCTAGCGTATTTATATTCATAGGACGACAATTCTCTTACCACCATGATTCTCTTACTGTTACAAAGCTCGGGTCTTAACCCAATTATCATAGCTCTCATGACCGTGCTGGTTCGTCATCGACAATAAAGCTTGCACGTAAGATTATATACTAATTCTCAGCGGCTGAGCCACCCATACAACTGTTAAGGTCCCAATGGCGAGGAAAGCGTTGTCGATCGATACTACACAAAGTGTAGCCTACGTTGCTGTGGCGCATATTCCTTTAGGCTCTCACAAGTGATGAGAAAAGAAAACATGCCTTGCTCGAAGGCTAGGTAAAATGACTATGTTGCGACAAGTCAAGCCTCCGGAGAACTCTCTCATTGGCCAAGCAGTTCACGCGCGAGACTAGCCTTTTCCTCGTCACTCAGTTCTTGGCCCTTGACCTTGGCGGCCTTGGCAGCGTCGAAACGCCAAAGCCCGCCCGTTCTATCAGCATCCCCATTCTGGACCAAACCAACGTTAGATGCTAGAGTCTTGTAAGTCTGGTCTGGTTCAGGGAGTGCGGTAAAGTATCTTCTCTCCCACTGTCGCCCTTCGGATTGCTCCTTCTTGCGCATCGCTCGCTGGGCTTGTTCAATCTTGGCCTTTTCTCTGGAAACATGATCCATGTCCCCTTTAGAGATCCCGTCGGCTACGCCTGCCCAAGCTCGTCGAGATTCAAGAGGGTGTTGCTGTTCGACAGGCGCCACGATGAGTTCGCTCATAGGCGTGGTTTCCGCATTCCACGTCTCAATCAGGGTTTCGGGTCCATTATGCTTTGCCGAGCCGTTGTGTATATCGAAAGCTTTGGTCCACTGGCCAAAGCAGTTGTACAGAACGTCCTTTTCCTTCCCTGTAGGATACAGCGTTGCGGTAAACGAGTTCTTCTTCCCGCTTAGCCAGCCCTTGCCGAGATATTGGATTTTCGTAGTGAAACCTGTCGAAGACGTGATGTAGGACACGCCATCTAGCTCGACAAAGGGAGCGCCGAATATAAGGCCTTCAATATGCAGTGATGGTAGCGTGATAAGATAGGTTTCCGTCTGGCCTGGTTTGGAGGGTACTGGAATCGTAAGCACGGCATGGCCGATCTGCTTGATGTTGATCGTCTTGGAGAAACTCGCTTTCTGTGCGTTGTAGCCTTGTAGGTGAACGCCAGACGTTTCGTGCTGAATGCTGTAAGCCGTGGCGGGTGGGTGGTGGCTACATGTACGGGTTGTCAGCGTTCTCTTTGGATCTTTGGCTGGCTTCTCAATGCGAAAGCTAACTGGGGGCTCGTTACCTGACTTGCTCGCTTATGAGATCCGTTCTGCCAGCTTCATCTTCCCACTTCCCCAAGAATAGTTCGCCTAGGAATGGATTGAGGGGTTTCTTTTCATTTCCGTACTGTTCACTCCGACTTGCGTATTGTTGTTTGAGGGTGGTCAAGAACCACTTGAGTACTAGCAAGGCTCTTTTGGCGGGGTCCTCCTCTTTAGCTGGGGCGATAAAGACTTTGGGATGCTCGCACCAGTACGAACTGAACTCGGTAAGGCTCGTCGATGAGAGGATAAAGGGCGGCGCAGTAAGGGAGGCAAGGTCACCGTTGAACGAGGCGATAGACTATCAAAACAAGAGGGAGCTCCGATATTAGCGAGCGATTACAGGCAATCAACACGATATTCACGAGATGGCACCAACCTTGAGGAACGAAGTCCAGCTTGATCCGGATGCCTGGGGATTGGGTGTCGGTTCGGCCATGGCTAAATGCGAGTGTTCGACGATTTCAGGGGGTATCGCGTATGCCTTCGTAGTCCCGTTAGAGCTCACGGCAGGTTTGGTGTCAAAACCAAACAGTGCGATACCTATCGCGGAACTATCTTCAATGGGTATCAGCAGTTGGTTGCTAAGAGGGGCTGGCAGTGATCCACCGATTAAGCCCAACTAATAAGGCAGTCCGTAGTACAGATGGAATAAGTCTAGCAGCTACCTAATTAGACTACTTACTGTGTACTAGCAAATGGATGATGTCTCGATAACAAAATTTGTCTCGTATGTATTTAGAAGCACAGTTTTAGCAGAGTGTTGGTGGTGATTGCAGATGTTGGTGATTAGGTTCGTCTCTTCCAGGTTGCTACCGTGGCTCCCAATAGGTTCCAAAAGGTTTATCTAACCGTGTCGCTTCCACTTCATGCTAGGCTGGATGGAATATCTTAGGTACGGAGATAAGCCGAGTAGGGAGCGACAAAGAATATATAAAACTGTCTAGGTTACTTGGTATGTCGGTAGGTAGGCATGTATGTCATACCGGCATTTCTTAGGTGTTACTGTAAGAGTTGTAATGTAGTAGCCCACTGAAAGTTCGTGTTTGACGTCAAACTCCCAAGAACCCCTCCATCTAACCTACCAAAGAAAAGCAATGGAGCAAACTCCGTTGATTGGTGTATCTGCGCCCTTCTTATGCTCCACACGTCATTGATATCCCCACAATCTTCCCGTCACTCCAGTCCTTGGAGGACAGAGCACAAGAGGGTCAAGGAGCTCCAAGGTTCACACTCGAGTTTCCATCTGATCTGGACTTGTGACTGCAGCTCGTGGCTATACCTCAGGTAGACTACAAACAAGTAGCTATGGTGCGCATCTTTTTTACAACTTTAATTGTTCCATCCGCTTCCTGTATATCGTGTTCTGTTAGGTAAAATGACGGAGCCCCTCATGGTCATACCACGTGAGGCAGTGTAAACAATCCGGGGCAGTACTTTCCATGTTAATAGACATTAACCTAATAGTAATTGGAAAATGGGCATAGAGTTCAGTACGACGGCAAGTTGTCACAGGGTTGTTCCACGGAACTCGATGTGCCTGCTCAACCTTGCACACCGTCCCCAGTTGCTATGCCGAGCATGCTACCCCAAACAAAGATGAGAATACGCGATGACTACTGGTCATCTTTTTTCGTGTTTCCATTAGGATTACACTATCGAGGGTTGGCGTCTATTTAACATGTACATGACCAAAGACCAATCCCCGGGTATCGTCTAAATTCATTAAAATCCCTCCCGAAATCATGCAGGACCTGGTCCTCATCAGCGGGTGCCCTGACCCAGCTGTGGGCCATATGCACCGATCCCAAGTTTATCCATAGACACAAAAAGTATATACATGTATTTTTTTTTTTAAACAGACCGCAAACACAGGTACAGACCGCAGAGGGCCCCTGACTCACTGGCTTCACGGCGAGTGACACCTTCGGACTTGTCTCTGTGCTAACTTGCCGTTCACACCTGAGAATAGTCCGTCCGCAAAGTCACCTAGAATGGCCCAAGGGGCGTAGTCACACCGCTTGCTGTTAGGGTCATAGGTCCACGCCATACATGTCGTCGAGTGTCGGTCGCAAATGTCTAGACAGTCTTCCACTTTCGCAACGTTTTCCACCGTAGTAGTATGCTCGTCGAGACGTCCAACATAGTTTATATTTGGCCGGATCGGCACATCAACGAAGGTTTGGTAATCGGCCATCCCGTAAATCTTGGCCAGAGATCTCCAAAATACTGGACCGGGATGATCCCTGAAGGTGTTGCCGACCTGCTCCATGGCCTCCTGAGTTCCTAAAGTATGGAAACCCATCAGGGGCAGGCACAATCGATCTGCCCACATTTTCGTCGCCCAAGGACTTTCTCCATTGAAAAACCGACGGTATGTTTCGTCCAAGTATATGCCAATTTTCATCAAAGTGGTCGAGAGCAGTTTGTCTCCCCAAATTGCGAACGGCGATTCCAGGTGGGCCTTGGCAGCAATGTCGGGATGCCATTCGAATAAGTTTCGCAACGTGGCGCCGGACATGATGACGGATGATCCACCATGAGGGAAACGTCCTTTGTAGTCGCCAACGGCGTTGCCTATGTAATGGGGCTGGCCGAAATTCAGGTGACCTAGGAGCATGGTGAGAGAATTCTTGATGACGTAGGTATCGTCATCTAGCATGAGATACCACTTTTTTTTCGGCATCGTATTCCAGGCGTATTCGAGTGCTGGTAGAAACTAGGACATGTCAACCGTGAAACCCAATATCTACCGAAAAGACAACAAGGGCAAATCATACCTTCATTGCATCAAGTTCCCAGCCAATAGCCCTACCTAATCCTTCCGACAATACCCACTCCTCAGCCTCGACAGCATCGGCAAGGTTTTTGTATTTGTAGATGCGCTCCAGGTGCTCTCGACCTTTGAGAGCACCCCTCCCAAGGTTCCAACCAAGAATGTCTATGACCGGTATGCCTTTACCATTCGTCAAATTGTAGTGGTGTTGCTCTGGTAGGACGGGGAAGTCCTGGACGACCAGGATATCGGGAAAGAAAGATTCGTTGCTCAAGGCCCGCAAAGATACAGGCAAACGATGCTTGGTGCCATATCCAGTTTTGATAATTACGCCAATCTCACTGTCAGGGTCAACCGGATACCGTTGTTTCCGAAAGAGCCAACCGTCACTAGGGTGTTGAGTCTGGTAGAAGTTCTGGATCTGCGTGTGTTGGAATCGGAAAACGGATCGCAAGCTGCTGTCGTACGGGGATGTGATGTATATGACGAAGAAACATATCAACAAGGGGACCACGATCTTCTGCCACCGGGACAGGCGCGTGCTCAAAGAACGGAGCTGGTGCCGCTCGACCAAGCCCATCATCGCCGCTATTCTCTCCGCGGTTGGAGGACGATGGCTAGGGTAATTTTAGTGCTTGAGGAGAGAAAGACCGATATCTATTTCGCAGGTATTGTTTCCCTTACGGCTCTGGTCGTCTTTCGTAATGGTGTAAACGTAAACGAGCGTGGGCTTAGTAATGAATATTACTACTGGGGCGAGATTGGAACCATGAGTGACGATCAGAAACAAACAAATTGGAAACCAAAGCCGTCTCAAATCATACACGAAATAACAATTCGCTGCACTAAACGATAGTCGGCTCGCATCGAACTACTTAACGCCGCGCAGAGTCTCAGCCTGTTGCTCTGCAAAGAAAAAAGATGAACGATGGACAGCAGATTGTGGAAAAGGAGAAGGATCAAAAAGAATCCCTTTAGTTGCTGGAAACTTTTACTTTGCCTAGGTACAGTATACAACGGTACTGATCAGCTGGCAGCATAGCGGGTTGGGGGCCCTATGAGTTGATACTGTAGACGTGGATAATAGTAGGTCACTGTGCCACCATATACAGGTGGTGAGGTACTTTACGTCATGTAAACGAGACAGTACATATTCAATGGACAGTTGGGCATGGCAATGGGGTCCACAAACAGACGCACAGGGATAGGAATCGGGTCTAGGTTCAAAGGATGAGCCAATGGATGACGACGGTCAGTTCTAGACTTGGCGACAAGCGCGAAAGAGTCTAGCGCATCTCCCGTCTTGGCGCTCCCGTCCTGAGCTAACCGCTGGCGGGGTTTGGCTACTAAGGCCCGTTTCCAAGATTCCAGTGCCAGTTGTGCCCAGTTTTGCGATGCACAAGTAAAACCGCTAGTGAAGCAACGCGCAATGTTCCTGCCCACCTGGAAGCACTGAGGCCTTCTTTGACGAGGAATAGTCGCGAGCTACTGGTAGTCGCCAGTTGAAAGAGGCAATGATGAACTAGTTTTGACGCAACACTTCTTTGTACCGCGTTTTGTTGCTCTACACCGTGCTCAGTAAAGGCTCCGACTTACCAGCGCATTTGCGGTCTACTTACAACTTCAATAGATATTGTATGTATTTCAGTATTCACATGGGTACAGTCAGGCCCCATTGCGGGTAGGTATTACCCACCGAGTCATTATCTATCTACTAAGCAAAGACAGCTATCCGGAGCATAGGTGCTATTCTCTAGCTTGGATTTGAATATCTCCCTCAAGGAGGGGCACTACATTTGATTGCTGAGATTTGGTTCACTACTACAGTGCTGCCTTACTTAGGTCCTAAATACCTAGGTTAGGCAGGTCTGCATCTACCGCTTCTGAGATCTTGAATGTGTGTTGTCGTGCCAAATTGTGTCCCAGTTTAGTTTAGAGTATGTAGACCCGAAGTCCTTATTGATGTCTGGGACTGTAGACTAAGGAAGCATCTCAAATGATGGTGGTACAAGTCTAGAGCTTCGATTCCTTGTCAAGTCTTTTACCTATTGTAGAGATAAGGTAATAGCCTATACGACCTAGAATTCATACCATTGTTAAGAATCTGGTGATCCTGCACCAACTGTCACTTGATGGCTTGCCAATTCGATATCTTCACAATTTAGGTGAGATTCATTACCAGGGTCGGTATTCTACTAATTACCTTTGGCTGTTATATGATAGGCAAACGCAGATAGTGGGCAATAGCTCGGTGAGGTTACCCGGAGTGCCTTAAGTGAATACCTAGTGACATACAGCTTACCCTAAACAACCTGGTAAGCCAGGAGGTATGCAATGTTGAAGCTTTTCAAAGGTTACCCCAGATATGCTGGGTAGCTTTATACAAGATCCCCAAGACGTTGGCCGGCTACCAAGGTCTGCAGGGTAGGTTGAGGTTAAATGAGTTGATATGATGGGTCCTATAAGCGTAGGGCAGGGCCAGGCAAGCGCTCATATCAGCGTGCCTTGGAAACAAACCCACCACAACTAACATGCCTTACGTTCCTCTCGCTCGGCTCAAAAAGCCGTTCCGTGAGTCGTAAACTTGCAGATATCATACAAATATTTTATCGGGATGCGCTTAACTGGACCTAAGCCCTCCGAGCCGTGTTTTGGATCCAACCCAGGTCGGTGGGTATATGAAAAGGCGAAGTTGAGAGAACTCGACTCGCCTCCAACAGTGTACGCCGGGTGTACCTAGGTAGTAAGCCTACCTAGGGGAGCCACGGTGTATAGGCCCTGCTAGGTACGAGGTCACTAAGTTAAGGGCGCATGTTGGTTCGAGGGTTATGTTAATACAGAGGGCATCGTCACTAAAGATGATTACTATAGCATATTATCTCTTCTTCTACAGAAGGTCTAGCAGGGTATCGGGGTCATACTATTAAGACATATTACTGAGGGCATTCTACCTAGGTACTGAGTGCATGCCGGTACTGAGGGCACTCAGAGTTACTAGTACTGAAGGCATACTGGTGAGGCATTCTACTGAGGGCATTCTACTGAGGGCATTCTACTGAGGGCATTCTACTGAGGGCATTCTACTGAGGGCATTCTACTGAGTGCATGCTAGTACTGAGGGCACTCAGAGTTACTAGTACTCAAGGCATACTGGTGAGGCACTCTATGAGAGCATACTACTAAGGCATCCTACTGAGGGCATACTACTGAGGGAATACTAAGTACTGGGGTCATACAACTGAGGCATATTACTGAGGGCATACTGAGGGCTCTATAGTGGTTTAGCATCATGGAAGATAGCAAGCAACCAGGGGCATCTACTGAGGGTATCATATTTTGACATTCACAAAAACCGCCTGGAAAGGAGTTGGGGGCGTACTACTGAGGGCATTATATTGGGTCGGCATCACAAAGCTATGTAAAAGGGCCCAGAGAGCACAATGCTGAGGGTATCATGGTGGTTTAGCACTTGTAAGAACCCTTATGGGTGTAAGGCTTAAAACAGGCTTTGAGGTATAACCGTGCTGAGGTAACCTAATTCCTGTGAGCCTACTCCTTGGACATAACACTCTCCAGGCTTACGAGGTTAAACTGAGCCCCTCCAGGAGCACGAGGCTAAACTGCACCACTCGGAGCGCGTAAGGATCAAGCAGGTATGAACCTATCCATCTGCAGACGACTGGACTGACCTTGACCTCACTGTACCTGGTTATGAGTTAGGTCAACCCCATGCGCAAGGTATGAGTCACAAGGGGTCCAAGACGTGCGTCCAACCTATATTTTCTTGCAAGGCTTGTAGTCACCCATTAAAGACCTGGAGGCATCCTCTTTTTAACCTCATTCCACCTTCCCCTACCTTCTTCTACCTCCACCTACCATTTCGTGCCCCTTCCTGCCTTCTCCGACTTCCTCTTACCTTCACCTGCCCTATCCTGCCTCTTTCCACCTCCTCCTATCGACCTATCGACCTAGCTACCGAAACGCTAGGATGAAAAGACCCCTTCAAGGCTCAAGATAAGTTGGACTATCTTTCTTCACCGCATATACATCATCCATCTCTACGAGAGCACAAGATAAATTTCCCTCCACAGGCCGAAAGGCAACTACCTGCCCACCATCTCTTTCCTCACTCGTATCTTTCCCCCTCATTCTTCATCCTACACCCCAATCCACATACAACATTTTTCTGCCTTCCCTCCCACACAAGTTCCTTTTGTGGTTTACCGCTTCATTATCTATGTTAACCTCTACCTATACCTCACACCTCCCCCAACGCAATATCTTGTCATAGGCAGCGGCGATATACAACATTCCCCTTGGCTACCACGCTGCATGTACAACTGAGTGGTGCAATACGTATTAGCACAGACTCAAACAGTATTCTAATGAGCTAACGCCTAAATTCAGATAAGGTACAACACAGCTGGCGGGAAAATAGAGGGTACCTCCGATAGCGAGGTCGACCTCAAAGTGGGCATCACTTTGACGTTGAGGCGGGGTGTATGGTGAGACTAATACCCTGATATCACCCCTCAAACTAAGCTAACATATACTAGGGGTTATTTTTGTCACGAGTGATACGACATGTCTGAAGAATAGAGGATGGATATACTGATGCTGGCCAAAGGAAGTGTGGAGTGTGGGAACTGTGGGAATGCTAATCAGGAACTGGTTGCTTTTATGATCAATCAGTAGGGCAAATTCGCTAATATTCAATTACTATTCTAGGGCAGACTCAAGGGAGATATCAAGAACGATCTCAAGGACAGATTTAAGAGCGATTCCGAGGGCGCTCCCAAGAAGGTTCAAGAGCGATCCCCAGAACGATCCCAAGAGCGATATCAAGAACAGCCCCAAGGAGGCTCAAGGCTATTTCAAGGGCGATCTCAAGATTCAAGGGCGATTTCAAGGACAAGGAAGATTAGCGTAGCTCCCCCGAGCATCAAGAACCGAAGAAGCCGGTGAATCAAGCGGGACAGCGAAATACAGCGGCGAGGGCAATGGCCTATAAGCACTTCCCTGGTCAATTTAACACGTCACTACCTGCGGGTAAATGGCGTTCCTGTTGATATATGTTGCGGGCACCTGTTCAGAGCTAAGTAGCGCTGCGAGATTCACTGAGCTGCCCGAGGGGTCAGGATCACCAAGCAGGTTCAGGCGAACAAGGCGGTAAGAGCAATGGCCTATAAGCACTTCCCTGGTCAGTACACGTCACTACCTGCGGGTAAATGGCGTTCCTGCTGTTATATGTTGCGGGCACCTGTTCAGAGCCAGTAGCGCTGCGAGGCTCCTGATCCCGAAGGCCCCGATTGCGATTTTTAAGAAGGCCGTATACGAAGACCCCTAAGGATAATGGTTAGTATCCCCCCTTCTTTTTTCTACCTATGTTCATTTCCAGTTCCTGATAGGGGCAAGGGAGGCGCTTCCTGGTAAAGCTGGCATCAGTTATCAAATGTATATAGCTCCTTGGGTTAGGTAGTACTTAGGTACTGGGTAGATAGCATTATAGGTAGCAATATAACATATTCTGTGCTGTGCAAGTGATACATGTTGAGATCCTCTTCAAGTAATACAACGTTGTCCCTATCTTTACTGTCAGCCCCTTGCCACCAAAATAAGTTAGTTGCTTGCTCTAAATATATGCACATAGCAGGTACTGCATAGTACTTCCCGCTGTACCTTAGTCGCATGTAAACATGAATATTAAGATGGCAGGAAAGAATAGCTTACTTTAGCATAGTATATGCGTTCTGTTACCTTAGGTAGGCGCTATCTGGGTTGGAGTTGCACGCAAATAAACCTGGGATCAGCTATCTAGGCAACGCGGCGGGATAACTGCCCCCTTAATGTAGGTATTCTGGATGTACTTCCTTGGTACAATTCTGTGCCACATCTTTACGTGTGTGTAGTTGGGGAAAGAGCAAGCGACAAACTTGAAATGGATGTTTTGTATATGTGTAGGTCATGGAGGTGGAGGTGGGCGGGGAGTTAATCTGTTCGTCAGTCAGATCACCTGATGGCAACACATTGCTCATCAGGTGACTAGGAGGTACCCTCTACCTCACATTTCTAAGACTGATGTCACACGGCGTAGTGTGGCTGTTGCCAACAAATCTGATTGACTCGAAATTGTTTGGTCGATTCCAAGCTGCCTATCCAAGTCACAAGTGCTGGCGACAACCGCCAACATCTTTCTTTAGGTCTAAATAGAGATCGCTACTTCATATGCATCATTCGGGTATTCGGTGTTCGTCCTTGGGTTACGAGCCGCGTCTAACATCACGCACAAGGCTTTTTAAGACGTTGAGTATTCGTGGTGGCTTGCATAAGTTCGATTGATAGATACATAGGTAGCTACAATGAAAACTACCCTTTGAAAACATTCTGGATGGTTTGCAAACCCGGAACAGTGTACTCGATGGAGAAGGCGAAGTCGGCAAATTGTCATGTCGGCCGGAACTTCTCCATCTCCTCTTTTAGAGCGTTGTTAAGCGGAGGCGGCGTGGCGGGCTGGGCAGATGAGTCCATTGTAAGTATCGAGAAGCATTTCTCTCTCCGGTCTCTCCCAGAGCAAAGAAAATCAAAAGTATCCACTCACGAGTGAGTAGCCAAGTACACCATACTTGTTAAATACAGGAAGAGCAAGCGAGAGGTGTTGCTCTGTGATCCACTTGACGAAGGCTTCGTGGGTATGCTCATCCTTGTGGTAGTGAGTAACGGTGTATTCCAAGAGCTTCGAAACCACGGTATTCATACCGATCGTACTATCGATACAGAGATATCTGAAAAGGAAGTCTATCACATCGTAAGATAGCGGAGGACAGTCTTCTTTTCTATTCGGTCCATTGCTTCTCTGCTAACCCCCTCATCAGATGCTTGGAATACGTATGTGTGCTGTGCCGCTCATGCAAGGAGTTTCGAACTCTGTCAGCAAAGCAAGACTTCGGAGCTAAGCGCTAGGTTTTTTGAAGTATAAGCATTCATAGTAACATCCATGATAATGGTATAGCTTTCGGTTATGAACTGCCCTAACCTATACTAACTTGTCGCTATATCGTGCTTATTCTATCCAACTTCCTATAACACGTTGCGAATACCATTGCTACAAGATGCGCCACGGGTTAAAGGATTTAACGGACAAAGGACCGAGGAGTTCTACCTACTGCTGTAACAGAAGATCGTAAGCATAACAGAGAGCTTAGAGAGATACAAGAACTCCAGGGTAGGCTGAAGTCTCTAGAAGATCAAAGAACAATACAATTATTAACACTTGAATGTGATCGGATGAACTGGAATTTGGATCATCCCATCCCTTAGATTTATAACTACCTCGCTAACTTGTGTGATCAAGGGTGGAAGACGAGGGACATGGGCTGAACAGTTAGATATAATAGTAAGGAGGAATGAGAAGTCTACGTGCATAATAACCGTAGCTAAAACAGCCTTTTGAAGAGGTAGTCTGTTTATCAGGTCCAATAATTGCATACACAATAACCACAGTTCAACCCTACGTGACGAAGCAAAGACTGCGGAGGTAAGTGAATAGGGCGACTGGTAATATACCGAAGTTTTTATAGACGCCCTTTAAATTACTACTAAGGCTATTGTACAAACTCTGCTAGGGCCGTGGCTAGAGTCCTATAGTTGCTAGCTGACAGACTGAACACTAATAGATATACAATCACCTTATGCTGTCGCCGTATTGGCATCAGCGATGATCATCTCACTGGCCTTTTGACTCATGGTATAGATGGCTGTCGCGATATAGAAACCGGGAATGCGGGGGAAGACCGAAGCATCGACCACACGCAAGCCGCTAACGCCGCGGACCTTGAGCTTGGAATCCAGAACAGCCATCGGATCGTCCTCGGGTCCCATGGGGCAAGTGCACGAGGCGTGGTGGCCCCAGGTCTCGTCGTGTAGCCACTGCTTGATCTTGGTCTCGTCCTGAAGCTTCTTTCCCGGCCAGTCCTCATTGAAGGCGCCGAAGATGGGGATGTAGTCGGCGATGGCCCTGCGGCTCCACTGCACGGCCTCGTAGAGGGCCTGCAGGTCCTCCTCCCCGCCCTCAGCGAAGTTGTTGAATGTGATGTTGGGCATGTCGCGCGGGTCGGTCGAGACCAGCTTCACGGTACCCGCCCGGTTGCGTGTATGGCCTTTCAGAATCAGCCACGACCAGTGCCGCTTGTCGCCCAAAGTGTAGTTGGAATAACCCGGGAAGTAGCCCGGGAAGGCGCCCGGAGCGCCGAGGATGATGACGTCCGCGTCTTTGTCCGCGACAGATGACTTCATCACGTAGGCAACAGCGCCGCCGTTCGTAGCGTACACGCCTCGGGATATCGCGTCGGTGCCGGACTTCCACTTCTCGAGGCAGGGATCGGGGCCGGGGGTCAATCCAAAAGTGCAGTCCTTGGTCAGGTCAAAGTCCTTGTCGCTTGCGCTTATCACGGCGTTCTCATATCTGTCTTGCATGTTGCTGCCCTATTCGTGTACGTAGTTTAGGTAGTTAGTTATGATTGTGCTCGTTGAAGATATTGGGAGAAAGGAGGGAAACATACTACACCGGGGAGGTCCTTGACAACAGGAATTCCGAAGGACTTAAGTTCATCCGCAGGACCGACACCACTGAGCTTCAGAAGCTGCGGCGTGTTGTACGCACCACCGGAAATGATGACTTCACGGTAAGCCTTGACAGACCCAGTGCCAGTGACGTGAGCGGAGGCAGAACGGGCATCCGCGCGGTACAGACTCTTTCCTTCCATGTATTGGACACCAGTGGCACGAGGCAGATCAGCCGAGTTATCGAAGACGACTTTGGTTACTAAAGTATTCAGTTTGATATCGAGATGATACTTGCGGCTGCCATCAGCGTTGACAGCATTGGCAACGTCGAGGATGCGCTCGCGTGGAGAGGCTCGTACACCGTCCTTCATGGCGATGGGAACCTGGTAATATCCTGGCTTTCCGAGCTGGCCCGGAGCGTTGATATCAATGGCGAGGACATTAGCCAGGCCCGTTACCGTGCTAATCAGGCCAGTCAAAAGTCCCTTTCCAGCGGCGCTGGCTCCCGACAGGACCAGGTTGAGGAACTTGAAGTCTTGTAGAACAAGGCCCAGATACGTGGTTGAAGTTGTGAGCCAGCCGTCGTAGCCGTGGCCGATGATGCTGGTCGGGAGGTACTTGTTCTTCTCGATCTTCTGGAAGTACTGTCGCATGTTCTTTGCTGCCCAGGAGTTGTCGCCGGTCAACGTGGCAATGTTATCCCAGTCCTGATCGAACGGATACATGGTGATCATGGCGTTGTGTCGCGAGCAACCACCGAGAGTACCGGCGCGGGGATAGAGGATGCCCAGAGGCTTCGCATCCTTGGGCGGGTTGAGGCCCCTGTATTGCGTACCATCGGGCAGTTCGTACATCATCTTGGAGTCCTTCGCTTGCTTACCCAGGTCATCATAGTGGTTGACCCAGAAACTCCATGCGGTGTCCTCAAACTCCGAGGCTTGGAAATGCAGAGCTGGAACGATTTCTTTCATTGCTGTAGGGCTATCCGTCAATATGGGAAATTCACGAAACAGGGGGGAAATCATTACCATCCCCAGAATCACCGCCGGCATCAATTAGCAAAACCTTATAACCAGCGATCGCGAGGTTTGCGGCAACGGGGCCACCGCCCGGCCCTGAGCCAACAACGACATAATCATATGTCACCGTATTACTACTGGCCGCGGTACGTTTATGCCCATGTTGAGAGCTGGGAAGTGGTCAGATATGCCGTTATCAAAAACATCCAGCTATTTACTTACAATGACTGAGCTGTGTCGGCGGCGCATAGGGCCAACGAAAACAAGCTCGTAAACCGCATTTTTTCGACCCGGGATTAAGCTGAGCAGCAGAATCCTCCTAGAGGGGTGAGGAAATAGGGCAATTATAAAGGAGTGTAACGCATTAGTATTTAATGCATAGAAAGCCTCATGCCCGGTCGAGAAGGAAGTACTGAATACCAGAGAAATATCTTCCTCGGGCAAGTATCTACAAAAACGAGAGAAGTGTTTTTGTTCTAACACAGAAACAGGTCCCCATCACGACTCGCTGGCGTGCACCCAAACCGCTGCCTATTCCCCTTGCGATGCATGGATTGTTTATTACTAGGTCCATTGAGTTAGTTAAGGGAGGCGTGCTAGAAGGATTAGCAAGGTTATGATGACACCGATGCCGTAAGGGATGGCGTGTATGCGGCGCTGGATATTACCCGTGCAGGGGAAGCGTTTATTGTGGAGACGTCGCCGGCTTTGTTTTTCATTTTAAGGGGCTGCTAAGGATCATGGTAAGACTTGCCGACATACTAAAAGGGCTAAAGATCGACTTCGACCGGCAAATTTGTTAGCGAGCTCAAAGATAGAGCCTCGGAAACTAGACCGCAACTTACTATTATTTTTGGCAGGGTGGTTGAAACGACGAAGGGTGTGGCGAGCCCACGGTACTAAGTATGATCAAAGCAAACTTCATATCAAGACATGAACGGACTATAAGACAGCATATTATTATTTTCGAAATCACTTAAGCAAGAAACTTGTTTGTCGCCAAGGTAGTCAATGACTCGAGTTTTCATTACTTTCGTTCGACCGAGCTTTAGTCAAGTCTTCGAAAGAAGCTAAAAGTGAGTAGGGCGTTGCAGCACGCAATCGTTCTCAAGATACATCTACCTCGGTGGGCAACAATATGAGGCGATTGCGCTCACGCACTTATAAGCTACTTATGAACTACCTAGACAAGAGGCTGGGTAATTTGTCTAAACTGCTCGGGCTATGTCGAAGCACCTAAATAAATGGGCGCTCGATTCTAGCACTACAGATCGTGGGAGCCGAACGGGCATGAGAGCGGGGAAGTGGAAGTCGGTTTGCCTACTAAATTGGTTGACAGTTCATGACTACTGTGGTTGAGTATAGACAACTTGGCTATTCACATACATGTGTAGGTTCCCAATAGATTGGAACTGTGAGCAACGCATGCATGTCTGCATAGTAGTCAACGACTAGTTTGTGAGGCGAGCTGAGTTGAGAATGAGGAAACCTTGAGGGTTGAGGAAAAGTTTTTACCAGGTACCCAAGGCGCCTTGTTCCCTGCCCTGTCCAACATACCCAACCTGCCACCTAGATGCAAAACATCAGACTTACATAATATGAATATACTCTTATCGGTATCTCCTATGTTGACAGGCAGATGCAAGTAGACACGCATAGGAACAAGGCTGCCCAGATAGGCATGATAAGGCTCAAGGATCTCATTTTGGGCATACCAGAATCTGCTGTCAGCCTGTCACCATTCACTAAAATTGTAAAGGGCGAGTTGCAACTTGCAACGCCCAAGCATTGCCAAGCGACGCTAGTACCGGAACCCTCAACCGTTCCTGAAGCCACAAACGAGGTGCTAGTGATGCCATACCACAATAATGATTTGCGGGGTGATAATCCTTCTGGGATTCGTGCTAGGGTGTGTTCTGCATGTTGAAATGAGATTGTTATGTACTAACTACGCTCTTACAACGGAACTTTAAGCAAAGAGCAAATTGTGACAGTCCCCAAAAGGGTTAGCTGAATATGTGGAGTTGGTTTTCTATTCCTGACGGCGCCATTGGTCTTTCGCATGGCTTGTCTTTCTCAAATACATATGTAGTCGCTATCTTATCTATGTACATATCAGTAAGTCATCGGAGCGCATTCCATGTCTATCAATGCGAGAGGAGATGAGTCAACTAGGCGAGAACCATGTAGCACTGTTAGGAATCGAGCCTCACTACCTAGTTGAAACCTCCTAGTAGAGGCGAGTATGTTTATACGGCTCTACGCATACTGATAATATCTCAATGCGGATGTACGTAATGATTATGCTACGTGTATGAGTTGGACCTAGATCATATACTGTAGTCGGTAAGCTAAACTTAATATTAGCCACTGGTCCGGCCTGCACGTGCTTGTCTTGTGCTCTTGCGGCCTGCCGGCAAAGAGAAGGCAGGAAAAAAAAAAAAAAAAAACAACCAATGGCGCCGTTAAGAATCGAGCCCGGCCCCGCGTGTTCAGCTGGCCCTTCTGGGGACTGTCACGGCGGCACCGTGTCCCACGATAAGGCTAGTAACAGCTATCTAAGTAAGTAGGTAAACTGAAAGCAAAAGGAGTCGCAAATACCGAGAACAAAATGCCAATTCCTATACGTTTCAAGTTTCTCAGAAGCCCCAACTAAACACAGTGGGGCTTAATAAGACCAACAGTACACTATACTGTAGACAGTCTAGAGGAAAGTGCCTAAAGTACCTAGGTGGCCAAGCAATAACCCGCCTGTATACAACCGGAGGAGTGAAAGCCTGACCTTTCTACTAGCTGTTATGGTTGTTTCCGGGCCCACATACTATGGTTATAGGCCTATTAAACGTACCCCGGGCAGGTATCAGGATCTCCACCACACTAGTGGGTGGGCCCCCCCATAATGTACAATACAACCAACATACCTACACTTATACTATCTCACACATGCACCTGCAAAAATGATTGTACGCAACGTTGCTGGCGTAGTGCCTGTACAGCTCAGTGTATTGTATGGCCTCCTTGAGCCTCCACTACAGCCCGGCACCTTTCTGGCAGGCCTCGCACCAACTCTTCGAGCTATGCCTCATCTACTGCATCCTATGCCTCTAAAACAAACCTGCGTAATTGGTCGTACGAAGGGGTTTTAATATGGCCATAGTGCCTCTGTAGGTAGTCCTTTATATTATTCTATACCGTTTCTATAGGGTTAAGATCTGGCGAATAAGGCGGCCACTTGAGGGCTTGAATGCCTCGATTAGCCAGATCTGTAAGGGTGCCGGCGGCCTTGTGGCCAGGCGCCCCGTCCTGCATAAAGGTTAAAAATATGCCTAGAGTTCCTGAATGTACCTCTGCTCACAGCCAATAAACATTATACTGTATTTAGTATGGCGCAGGCCCACAAGTGGAGCTGCGGTACTTGACCGGGGTACGTTTAATACGCCTGATACCGTAGTAGGTTAGACGTAATCTATACACTACTAACTGTTATGTACAGCATGCATATCAAGCCAATACTATGTAGGTTCAGGATCGCGTGGTTCCCCCACGTTGTCAGGAGCCAGGTACGGCACACTTTTCCAGAGGGCCTGCTCAGACATGGGGCACTGCCAACACAGTATACACACTATACTGCCGGCTTCCAGCAACTGTGCCTAAGATAAACCGCAACTTATAAGATCTACTTTTATATCCTATTCTCCAAGGTTTCGACATGGCTGGACTGACTGATTCGCGAAGCCTAATATGCCAAAAACAGAAACACAGAGCTGAGGTACCCACGCCTGCATAGTACAGCAACTGTCATTTAATATTCCAATATTCCCCTGCCGAAATTACTGTGAGAATCCGACACAGTACAAGATACCTACAAAGCAGCGACCTACCTGGCAGGCTTGGCTCATTTTCGAAGGGACAGGGACGGTCGGCACTAGCCAAACTGTTCTTCTCGTTTTGCTAGAGCTAGTGACTAGTGAGCGGACTTCACTCCACTCTGTCCATACTCGAAAAGTCCAAGTCTCATGTACCCTGAGCTAGGATAATCGTGGATCTCTATACTGGCGTATACCTCATGGCAGGTAGGCGCTAGAATGGCCTCGAGCGTGGCAGGCGGACACACGGAAATAGTCGAACCTAGGGCTAGCCCGTATATGCGGTCTAGGGTAGCAAGATGAGATGCTCGACGTTTGCCTCGACTAGAGCTGGCTCCGAACGTGGTTCGGAACTCTGACGATACTAAGCTCTCTGTCACCAATCCCGATCCCAAGGCTCTGGTTTGGGTCTGCTATATGACGGAGACCGTCCTGCATGATTCTCGATACCGCCTTGGCGGTACTCCAGCATCCCCCCATCTTGCTCTGTTCCTGGCCTGTCTCTCTGACAGCTTTGGAAGGTTGGGTTGGGAATCCTTCCACAAGATGCACACGTTTTTCCTCCTTACCCTCGTTCTCCATACCTGCATGCCTAGCTTTTCAGGATCCTTCTCTTCCGCTTCCATTTAACATCCGTTCCCCAGCCTTTAATAAAACCAACAATTCAGCTAAAATATTGGCCAATTGCTCTTCATTCGACTTGTGGACCAAAATACACATACTTCTGATGAAATCTGGAAGGATATAAGGGCGACTGGGAATATATGGCGAGACTGGCCATAGGGTTCAGCTCATCACAAAGATCTCGACTCTCTCCCAGTTGAATACTGAAGGCCACGCCCGACAATATATGATAGTGTCGACGTCTTCGCTGACGTTGAGGTAGCGAGAATGCTGAGAAAGATTCTACTCGCTGGGGCTTTCGCCGTCCTTGCGTCTATAACGGTTAACGCAGCTGGTCTCGAGGATATCGACCTTAGCACCGTTCCGACATGTGGTGTACGAATTCCCGGCCGGCCCTCGTAATTATCTAAACACCGGACGCTTTACTGACGAAGTGCTTCAGTTAAACTGCATTCTCGATAACGTTGCCAAGTCATCATGCGAGCTCACGGATTTTGACTGCGTTTGCGCCAATAAACCCTTGAGTGTGGACATCGAAGCCTGTTTCTCTAGAGATTGCACACCTAGAGAAGCATTGAGTATGAGATCCATCTATGCAACGCTGCTCGATTTGACGTCCTAACTTGTCTTGGTTTAGCGATTGCGAAGATATCGAAAGATTTGTGTGGTGTGCCACCGAGGAACAGGACTTGTAAGTACATTTTTAGAGACCATGCCGCATCTTCCTTGCCATGGAATAGCGACTTCATATTACTTCCACTCTTTCTACGCACGCTTTCTACGCACTCTTTAATCGCGACTAATATTGTAATTAACTAACCCTGTGGTGTAGTGGCGGTATGGCTTGTACCACTTGTCGTTGTCATCCTTAGCACAGTCTTTTACGTCTTGAGACTAGTATCTCGAATAGTCATGCGTCAAAGCATTGATGCCGGTGATATTACCTTGGGCGTCAGTGTGGTAAGTCATTTCTTGGCCAGTACGTACGATACTCAATATCTATACTGACTTTCTCAATTACAGGCATTTACGTTCCCATTCCTTTGGGCAGCCTTCAGCTTAGCCGATAGCGGGCTGGGACAAGATGTATGGAACATTCCGCTTGACAACATCACGAGCATTCTTAATGTACGGTCATTTCCTCCTTCGGCCAAATTTTTATTTTTATTTTTTTGCTCAGTTCTAACGCGCAAATATAGAAATATTGGTGGGCAGAGATTTTCTACCATGCCTGTCTACCACTTACGAGAATCTCGATTCTCTTCTTCTACCTCAAGGTGTTTCCGCAGGAAGATGTCAGATATGCTAGCTTCATCCTGATGGGGCTTAACTTGGCGTTCCTGATCGCGTTTGAGATAGCCACCATCTTCCAGTGTTACCCCGTCTATGGCGCGTGGACGTTCTGGGATGGATCTTTCAAAGGGCACTGCAACAATATCCATCTCCAGTCATGGCTATCCGCCGCTTTCAATATTCTTCTAGGTACGCTACCCACCCACATAATAGCCGCTTCTATTCTAGGGGTTTCTCCAGAGCGAACTATGTCGAATAATTGTCTCTTTAGACCATGTCGCTGTTCTATCTTATCAGGAACATTTACTAACTTTGTATACGACCCAGATATTTTAGTCATAGTTCTCCCCCTTCCAGCCTTGGCAAGGCTGTCGGTCTCCAGGAAAAGGAAAATTCAGATTATGATCATGTTTAGTCTTGGATTCTTGTGAGTAGCACCCATTCAATACCGACCAAGTCCCCTACCAGAGCTAATGCAGATGAATGATGGCAGCATCACCATTATCAGTATCATCCGCTTGAAAACCCTGGTCGTCTTCGCGAGCTCTATGAACGTTAGCTACGATTACGTCGAACCCGGCTTGTATTCTATCGTCGAGGCGTCGGTCGGTATAATTTGCGGGTGCCTGCCGATGGTCAGGGCTCTCCTAATCACGGTGATGCCTAAGGTCTTCCCCCTGACGGAGATCCGTTCCAAGCTGTCGAGCAGCGGCCTCAAGAGCGACATGACCTCGGGCCAGAAATTTGACCGCCTCGAAGATTCCGCCGAGCCCGGTCAAGGCCACATCCGAGTGAAGACCGAATGGTCGGTTCGCAATAACGAAGGATTCCTCGAGTCCCCGTCCCAATCGGATGTCGAGCTTGTGCCGGTCAAGGTCAAGCGGTCCGAGACGAACGTCAAATCGGAACAAGGGTCGACACCGGCGGAACCAGCCAGGCCCCAGAACTGGAGCAGGCCACTACCGTCTTCTCGTCAAGATGGTGGTCACAGATAGAACGGTGATTTATAGATTTTTTTTTTTTAGTGCCGCCGTTCTCCTGTGTTGTCAATACACATTGTATTCTTTTGATATCATTATTCATGACCGACAGACAGGGCATTGTCTGTACGAGTATGGCGCATACCGGATTACTGTCGTTACCATTTAGATTATCGGTATGGGAACTTGGGCACTACCATTTATACGGCGCAACGGGAAAAAGAAAAAGACAGGATATCAAAAAAGCCGTACTGTTTGTAGGATTATGTTGTCTGCCTACCTACTCTTGAGCGACTTCTAGCGAGAGCGATTTAGACGAGCGAACGAATCATCATTCTTTTGACATTTGATTTTAGCATCAATTCCGCACAACTATTCTATACCCTGATAAACTTCTTAAGGTTTACCTTAATCGCCGACTATGCTAATACAGGTATCGTTTGATCGATTCTTATATCCAGTGCTGGAAGAGAAAAACACCATTGACTTGCTGGCCTCTCCGGTTGGAAACCCGAGACTTTGGAACCGTCCGTACCGTCCGCATGTATGTGATAATGCACGTGTTAGTTCGCAAAACCCCCCTATTGTAGTATGTATAGTTCGTTTTCAGGTGGTGCGCTAGTCCGGAGTTGACCACATACGAACAATCGCCAATGGAAGAACGACACTAAAACCGTCCATCATTACCGAAAGAGGGACAATCACCAACTGCATAACGGACCAACGCGCAGTTTTGGGAACGATGATGTAGGTCGCGAATTTGACTAGCAGAAGCGACGAAATAAGACTGAGTCTAATCGTTTAGACTCTATGGGTCTCTACCCACCCGAATGAGCATCCATCTGTCGATCTTATCTGAAGTTTTAGAAAGAAGCCGAGGCTTAAGAGAGGTAGATATGTAGACGGAGATATATGTAAATCAGTTGATATACATAATTCCCCCCGTCCCGTTTTCGCTTCAGGTGTTTTGGTAGGTCAGTTGCATTTATGCCCACCAACAAGTCGTCTTGTGGTAGGTGAGTAGCTAGCAGCTAGTAGCCATGAGAGTATTCGTAAAGTTGCTACTGGCCCTCGCGCCAGCAATTCCAAGTCTTGGTCTGGCGCTTGGCCAAGAACAAGGACAAGAATGGACCAACAACTCGACCGAGCCCATCGAGCCAGCGCCAGCCCCTTGGACCTTACACGGGACCGTCTACGGCATCACGCTACTCCCCGCCAGCCCAAAACTACCGGTCAAGGCTTACTCGCCGCTGGAGCGCAAATCCAACTTCACGCAGGGCGAGTATGTAGGGATTCTGGGTATGATCCAGATTATTCGGTATACCGATAGTCCGGTTGGGCCGTACGACGAATTGTTGATTATACCCGGCTATTTCAAGAATGAGCGCGATGGGGAGACGTTGAAGCGCGTGCGTGTGTCGAGAATCTACGTTAGTCAGAAGTACACGGCTTGGAATGGACGTACCAGTGAGTTTTCTCTGATCCCGACGACATGGTCCATTTTGAACTAGAATATTAACTACTGACCACACTTAGACTGGAACATCCCCAAGCATCTCGCGCGCTTCGACTGGACCGACAACGGCGCGGGTACCACCAGCGTGAAAGTGTACCCTCACGACACGACCGGCGACCCTACAGAGGCCACGCCTGCCGAAAAACCGTGGTTCCAGATGAAGTTCTCCGACACCGTGACGGGGCTCGTCAACATCCCTTTTACTGCGGAGCTGTACGACTACCTCGGCATCAACGCCACGCTCGTGCAGCCGCCCCTGCCGTCTGGCCAAGACAGTAGTGCTGCGTATGGCGAATTGCCGGGAACGGACCACTGGGCTGCCACTGTGCCTGGGCAGGCGTCTACGCATACTACGCTTGGTCTGTTTGATCTTGATCAGGGGGGTGGCGATGTTGTGGAAGATGGCAGTGGGGTTAATGCTGTTGGCGATGAGTATTTCCCGAATTTCTGGCCCGGCCTGCCGCGCTTTACTATTGGTTTGAGATTGGCGGATGCCAAGGTCACGTTCAGTGCGCCCGAGATCTGGGATTAAAAAAGGTCCTAGCTTGGCTTTTCTTGATCCTCTACGAAGGCGCAAGACATCTAGTGTGACATGGACTAGGCGATTGGAAAGAGAGAGGAAATATGCGATTTGTAATTATAATGTCTTCTTGTAGGGAGTCGGAAGATACTGAGGATGCGCTGCGATAGGTATGCTGTTGTACACTTTTAGGCGGATTGGCGGATTCTAACTTAGATGGGGCTGACCTTACGTACATCAGATGCATTTCTATAGGCTTCGGCTTCAACTCCCCTCTTAAGAAGCGGTTTCTACAATAACAGATACGAGCTAGGTCATATTATAGCTACTATTATTTCATATTGGCTTCATACACGAGTAGTATGCGTTATTACCAACAGGGCGACATCAAGCTACTCAATGTTACGGTTCCTTGAGCAACACCTTGGTATTATGTATCTCTAATTGACAAGGATTAGCATAGTCAAAAAAGCTAGCTAGCTCAGTGGAAGAGCGCCGGGCTCATAACCCGGAGGTCGATTGATCGAAACAATCGCTAGCTACGGAAAATTCTTTCTTTTTTTCTTTTTTCTCTTTTCTTTCTTCTTTCCCTTATAGCAGTCTCTCCTTCACATTCCTTTTCCCCTTGTTTCTTTTGTATCCCCTGCTCTTTTTTATAGAGATAATTTCTACTGACGCCATCTACTCCCTTGTCCACCGGTATGATGTGTTATGCTCTTTTATCTCTATTATCCGTCTTTCTGCAACTATTGGTACCTGACGAGCAGCTATTCATTCTCAAAGGCCGTACAGAAAACTACATAGTGCACCTACAATGTTTTTGTACCCTCGGCAATATGAGCTAGATAGACTTAAACTTCAAAGAGATGTGTTGTGACTTTTCAGAATGTCTAGCAGTCAGAACCTAGGCTATGGTAGAGTTAGCTGCCAAGGGACCCCAAGCTCTGCTCACTTAGGGTGCACTTATGCGCTAGTCAGAAAACACCCTAGCGTGACCTCATTCCGCAATACCGGACTTGTTCCGTCCTCTAAATATTTGTTTATCTCGTTCAGCTCATCATCACATCGGCATACGCCTGGCTATCTACTGGAATCAACGGACGTACGTCCCTGGACTTGTGCAAGTCCCAGTGCACAGAACCATGTGTGGTATTCACGCATGCGTTACCGCGTCGACTAATTCAGGCCTGTCGCCAGGATTGAGACTGTCTCTGATTAATCGCGGGCCAGATCATTTCGGTCAGGCCCAACGTGAACTCCCCTCCGCCAATAATGCAGGTGGGCAACTTCGACTATACTTTACCTCGACTGTACTAGCCCTGCGAGGAGACCATATTGCAAAGCAGCCTCTCGAGGAATCCCCTGGAACGGGGTCAGTCCTGTGCTGGAATGGAGAGGCTTGGCGGATCAATGGCCGCCCTGTGCCCGGCAACGACGGTGAAGCAGTCTTCTCCCTGCTGCAGCCTCCCGCCGAATCATCCGATCAGGCTCGGGGGTCGCATATAGTAGGTGTACTAAGAAGCATAGAGGGCCCTTTCGCGTTCTTCTATTACGATTCCGTGGCTCGCTGTGTGTACTATGGCCGAGACCGTCTCGGAAGGCGATCTCTACTGATTAAATCTTCAAGCAACCCAGAGTCTATCGTACTCGCTAGCGTCGCCTCTGTACCAACAATCGGTTGGGAAGAAGTCAGTTCCAATGGTATCTGGTCAATAGACCTGAGTACGTACGAAGGTGTGTCGAGTGGGGTGTCCATGAGAGACTGCATTACGAGGCAGCCCTGGCTACAATCCGGAGATGATGAAGACATGGTAAGTATAAGAATCATCACGACTTAAATCAAACTCGAAGCTCAGTTTTTCAGGTCTCAAGCATCGGGGCCTTTAATAGCGAGCTGCCACCCCCAGAGCATGTGTTGGATTTCAGTTCACCTGTGGTTCAGTTGCTCAGGCAAAAGCTTGTAAAATCTCTGGAACCACGCGTTCTACATGTTCCCAAGCCACCGAAAGCGATATCAGATGTAGATGTCCGCATTGCTATCCTATTTTCCGGTGGCTTAGACTGCACCGTCCTTGCAAGACTCGCCCACGACTTGGTACCTCTTGACCAGGGCTTGGACTTGATTAATGTCGCTTTTGAGAATCCGCGCCAGGTGGCTGTTACAACCAAGAATGGGCCATTACGTGGTTCTGACGTGTACGAGTTGTGTTCTGATCGACTGACAGGGCGAAAGTCGTTTGCTGAGCTGAAGTCTTCGTGTCCTGGACGTCACTGGCGTTTCATTGCGGTAGGTCGATTATCTCCCGCATACTCGGCTCTAAAGCTAAAATGTAGACACAGGTCAACGTTTCGTTTGAAGAAACAATGGCTCATAAGTCTGAGGTCCTCTCACTAATCTATCCACATGACACCGAAATGGATTTGTCGATTGCATTTGCCCTATATTTTGCCGCAAGGGGCACCGGTGATTGTTATGTCGACCGGACCGAATGGGAACCTTCGCCGCCTAAAACCAGGACTTCAGCCCGTGTGCTGCTTTCTGGCCTTGGAGCGGATGAGTTGTTTGGGGGATACTCCAGACACGGGGCGGCGTTCAAGAGAGCAGGTTATGCTGGGCTAATCGACGAGCTGAAGTTGGACGTTGGGCGCATTGGACAACGTAATCTCGGTCGAGACGACCGTACTATGGCCCACTGGGGTAGGGAAGTCCGTTTTCCGTTCCTCGACGAGGAGTTTGTCCATTTTGCCATTAGTGTTTCCGTGTGGGAGAAATGTGACTTTCAGAACCCGTCTCACCCGGCCGTTATCGACCCAGCGAAAAGAGTCCTCAGGTTGCTGGCTGACCAGCTTGGCCTCCCTGTTGCTGCACGACAGAAGAAGAAGGCGGTACGAAAGCCCTCGATACTGAGCATACAGGATATTGACCCTTTCCCAGATACAATTCGGCTCACGCACTGCCAAGATTGAGAGCAGTACGGGTCGTCTCCGAGGCACAACTCAGGTCTCCACCTGAGCTATAGTTCAGGCGACCATGAGTGAATCTGGATTCTATTGTCCATCTAATATGTGTTCTATTCGGAGACAAGGTTCGTTTTTTTATTATTTTTAATTGATTCACCTTCTGGCGATGATGATATAGACAGATACTTCCGAGTCAACTAGGACTACGGTCCGTGTTCCTCCCAAGTTGCGTGTTTCAACTCTGGTCGTAACCCGCTTGGTTGTGAACTTACTTTACGTACGCTGACTATGACGTTGTCAAAGGCATATCTGAGCCCCATTGCTTCTCACTACTTAACTATTACTGAAGCTGTATTCAAAGTTAACTGACCTATTATATCTTATAGCTTCCAACGTTATATGGTGCCCAGTAGATGACGGGTACTATGATTTGCAGATTGGCTATTTCCGAGGATCAGTCCGTATGAGGGCTTCTGAGATATGCGGAAATTTGTCAGTCGTCATGACACTGCACTTCTAGCCAAAATCCAACACAATGCGTCGTAGCAGGGCAGCATATCTGCACTTACTGAGTGGTCATATTCACAAGTCGCATATGACGCTATTTTCTGAATAAACCACGATGCTCAGGTACTTGGACCTGTCGGCTTAAAGGAATATGCCACGGTTATAACTCACCCAGACCTGTTGTACCGATGAGCGTAATTATGGGCATACTATTCACGTTATATCCGCTTGGTGGTGTCCACCGTACTATTAGCTAGGCTAGACGGCTTACGTGAGGCTGTCACCATCCCTCTCGGGACGAAATATCTGCCCGAGGGGACAGACGAAGCCGTTGAAGTCGAAGATGATTCGCCTAACCTGCTATTAGAATCCCTGCTACATCCCACACAGTGGCCGTTGCTTGTACAACCTAGCCCGGGAATATAATATGGCTTTGCTCGTCGCATTCCCACATCATCAAGTATCTGGAACCCAAATAGATTCTCCGAGGTAGCCCTATCGATCGGCTTATGCTTCTCCCCGCGCAGTGCGACAATTAAGGCCCACTGGACTATTTATTCCCAGCAATCGCTGACATACATGCGCAATCTGGCTCTATGTAGAAGTCGCTTTCATTATGCTGTGCAAAGTCTTGAGTTTATGGGACCAACTCGCTTTATATAAGTAAACAATGTTTTATCACTCCTCCGAGGGCGGGTCGGGCCCCCGCACAGCGAAGGAGTCGATGTCGACGTATGTAAACGCCTCGGCTCTTCAGAGCGGAGAGTCTGGAGAAAAGTTGGGGTTACAGTAGTGGCCGAGGCGGGAACACCAACATCGTATCCTAGTTGGGTTAAACCGAACACCCCGAGAACGCTAGGTAGACTTTCTACAGGGACCCCGTGCGGGGAAAGCTCAGGGTCGTTTTTGACCAGCCAGCAGCTCACCTTGCACTTACTGTACACCTGTATACTGTACAATACCTATTTAAGTATATAGTACGTACATTGAGCAAACCATCAGGTCAGCTCCCAGCCGTTTGATTTTGGGCCAAGCCGATTGGCTTGTCTTTGTATGCCGTAAGCCATAAAATGCGATCGACTGGCTTCCGCTGTCACTAGCTGAGTTTCCGTCCGTGACTTTTGTACTTACCTCGCTAATTATCACCGGCCATTGATTTTGGTTCGGCATTCTGGTTTTTTTCTGCCGTCGTGTTCTGCTTTCTTTATTTCCATCCCTCGAGTTTATAATTGGAAAAGAGGCCTGAAGAAGGCTACCTGCTAGCCCGGAATCCCTCCGTAGTTGAACATTCATTCAAGTTGTACCTACATCGCACCGAAGTTGCTTTTGCGCTGTGATCTGCTAAAAGTCCCAAATACAAGACTATGACTTCGACTTTTGATCGTCAGGCCAATGGCCAGGTTTTGTATAAACCGGACAAGGTGCTAGATGTCCCGAATGTGGATGTAATGACACTTCTGTTTGGTAAGTCTACGGGGAGAGTGCTTGCTTTTGGATTTACGACGTTCCTCTCCTTCAACTGAGCTCGACTAACTGGCCATGTTACAGAATCTGAGGCTTGTCGTGTGCCACCAGATACCGTTATACAGTATGCCCCCCGCCCCCCCTCAGCCAGCTTCCATGACACCAATTTCCCCAGTATACTGCTGAAAGAAAGTTATGCCATTTTCAGCTGTTGCTGACTCTTGATCCTCCCACTACCTAGTGCTGATGCCGCAGAGCCATCCCACAACCTCACCAAAGCCAAACTCCTCCAGTTATCAAAAAAGGCCGCCCACGTATTCAGGAACCAATATGGGGTGGGCGCCAACGGGCCGGACAGAGACGTTGTCTTTAACATCTCGACGGGCCACTTCATGATCCCCATCATGTTCTACGCGACCATCATCGCGGGGGGTATATTCTCGTCGGCCAGCCCCGCCGCCACGCCCGACGAGTTTGCGTACCAGCTGCGACAGACCAGCGCCAAGCTCATCGTGTGCACGACGGACGTGAAGCAGACGGCCATCGCAGCGGCGCAGAAAGTCGGCCTCGGCCCTAGGAACGTCATCGTCTATGGCGGCACCAGGGACCTGGAATTCCGGGAGGCGGCATCAAATGCGGTCGTGCCTATCTCGAACCAGGAGTTAGAGTGGCGCCGCATCACCGACCCTGTAGAGCTTGAGAATAGCATCATTTGCTTGCTGTTCTCGAGCGGGACCACGGGCTTGCCGAAAGCGATGCGCGTGTCGCATAGGAACAGCGTTGCTTCGTGCGCACTTTCCCTCGGGCCTACGAAAGAGTTTAATAGAAGGACAAAAGGACCCGATTATAAACGGTATGTCTGAGGCTACCTACCCTGACATCGCAAACGTAGCGTTGGGTTCTTTAGCTGACCATTTAACACTTTTACAGTTAGTATTCTTTCCCTAACCCGGGGGACACAAGACAGCTTTACTGGAACTGTATTTATTGCAACTTATGAGTGACGGTCATTAACATTACAAGCAGACGTAACGGTCGCCCATCTTCCCGCAGCCCACATCGCCGGTGTGCAAGGATATCTCGTCAACAGCTGTTATATGGGCGGGACCTGCTACTGGATGCAACGGTTCGACTTCCCCAAGTTCTGCGAGTATGCCAAGAAGTACCAGGTTACGACCATGTTCACGGTGCCCCCGATCTTCCTGCTCATCGCCAAGTCGCCCCTTGTCAAGGACCACTTCGACACCTGGGACGAGGCTGTGTCCGGCGCCGCGCCTATGGGCCAGGATCTCCAGATCGAGGCGGGAAAGCGGCTCGGCAAGGGCGCCACGAAGCTTCGGCAGACCTGGGGTCTCAGCGAGACGGTACGCATCAGCCTACCTACGGTTTTCTCCTAGTAATAAATCGACGTGCTGTGCTAACCCGGGAGTTGTCTCTTCCCCGATAATAGACCGGCAGTATCACGGTCACACCTATCGAGCTCGCCAACACATCACCACAAGGTTCCGTCGGCTGCCTCATAGCTAGCTGTTATGCGCGCCTCGTCGATGACAACGACCGGGACGTCGAGCCGGGCAAGCCGGGCGAGATATGGGTCAAGGGCCCCGTGGTCACCAAGGGCTACTGGAAGAACGACAAGGCGAACAGGGACTCCTTCAAGGACGGCTGGTTCTGCACGGGCGACATCGCCGTTTTCCAAGATGGGTTCTTCTTCATTGTTGACAGGAAAAAGGTACGTACCGAGACCCCGCATTTTTCGCACCTTGTTATTTAGTAGTAAAAGGAAGTTGAGAAGCCAAGTGATGTGATTGATTAATTTTTTTGCTAACTGTTTGATTTAGGAACTCATTAAATACAAAGGAAACCAAGTAGCGCCCGCCGAGCTTGAGGCCGTGCTTATTTCACATCCCAAGATCCTCGACGCCGCCGTGATCGGTGTGCCGGGAGAAGGCACCGAGGTTCCACGGTAAGCTTTCAATCCCAAAATACCTCTCGCCTGTTTTTCCTTCCTCCTATCCCTCCCCACCTTTCTTTTCCCCATCTCAAGATACAAACCCCATAACCGTGCAAGAAAAGAGAAGAAACAAAACAAGGAGAGATAAGGACAAACCCCGCTAACATTTCTTTCTCCCATCCAGCGCCTACGTCGTGGCGAACCAGAAAGAGATTAGCGCCAAGGAGATCATTGAGTGGTTCAGCAAGCAAGGGCTCTCGCATTATAAGGCCCTGCGCGGAGGCGTCGTCTTCCTCGACGCCATCCCCAAGAGCCCGTCGGGCAAGATCCTGCGTAGGGACCTGAGGGAGCTGGCTAAGCGGGAGACGCCGAGCGCTAAGATTTAACCTGCCTAGATTAGGAATTTTAAATTTTTGGGTGGTATTTGATATGATGATCTCAAGCGAATCGCCGGTTCTCTCTGGTCTTTCTTGCTTCGGCTTATAACACGCACAGAAAGAAGCGCCACGGAGCTTTAAACGGCTGTGTGTCTAACCTATCCGGGTGGTTCTTGTCCTTTTCCAGCTGTGTATGTAGAAAGACTGCGAAGATTAAGAAGGGGGAAGGGAGGATGATGCGTTCCCAAGACGCTATTTGCAGGGTTTGATGTAGTAATTCTTATAGTCTGGATACCTAAGTATGTGAACGGCATTTTCCGAGCCTTCCGCCCATAGGTAGTCCCTTAGTCTAACCATATGTGTGCATTCGCTGATCCAGACTCGGGAAGCCGTCACCGCCTCCTACAGCAAATAGCTGCACGCCTACCTGCTAATTATAACCCTGGCTTAAACAACACGATAATGTCTCACTCACCACGAGGATGTGATAATATGCTTAGTAATGATGAATTAACTAATTTGCCGATATCCTTCCTCATTACCCATGCCTTCAGCACCTGCCTACCCAATCTCGCGATGCTGTAAATAAACCAACCACTTAGAAACACCAACCCCAACCCCCAGACTAAGTAAGAGAAGTCCCTATCCGCAACCGACTACCTGGGTTGGCTAGCTCAAGCCTTCTCACTAACCACACCCTTAAGGTATTCTCTATCTTCCCAAACCGCCCTCTCAAGCGTGGGGAACACTAAATCCGCCCCCTCAACACCCCTCGTAGAAGGCCCATCGACATCAATAAGCGGCCACTTGGCCCTCTCAAACCGTTTCCTTACGCCGGGGACAAGATGCACAAGTCTAAGCTCTACCCCCGCGCCCAGATTCCGTCTGATGTCATCTTTCAGCTCGGCCAGGGCGGTAATACCCGTCACGTCGACGAAGGGCACCATGGCGAAATCCAGCACCACGACTGACAAGGGCATGTCCTTCATCGTCACGCCCCTCTCTTTGCGCAGGCGCTCGAGCCGTCGCTCGCCCGCTACGCTCCACGAGCGCTCGTTGTCGAGTCTGTAGTTGGGGGACCCGACGGAGGGGTACACGAGCTGTACGGATTCGAGCGCGTGCGTCTTGTTGCGCTGGGCGTTGGGGTAGAAGAGGGAGTCTTTGAATGCGATGACGACCGTGTCTTCGGGGATGGATATCCCTGCGTTCTCTGTCCGTGCGATTGTAGCTGTTGGGTTGGTGTTTCTTCCGTCGCTGTCGCTGGTGTTGTTGCCGGTGACGCCGCGGTGGGTGCTGGACTGTGAGTCGCTACTGCGGCATGTGGTACTGGCTGAGACGTCGGCTTTCACGAATGCGCTCCGCAAGAGTGTCCATACGACCGCCCACCCCGCCGCCGTGCCGATACCGTATTCGGAGGAGACGAAGATGGTGACGAACTGTTTTGGAGTTCATCCATTGTTAGCATTGCGGCCTCTTAAGTATGTATCTTTGTCAAGGGGCGCAATTAGGTGCTTTCGGGTCTTTCCGCCAAGCACGTGCTCATACACACTTGCTCCGAAGGAAGGAAAAAGGGGGTGCCTAAAAGGAGATTCTGATGTTTCGAGGTGATTGTACTCACAAACGCTACGTTAAAGGCAATGTAATCCGCGATTGAAATTCGGTAGTACTTATAGATGAGATAAAAGGGGCCAAATAGGTGAATGACAGCCATAATCTAAATCAGACCATATCAGCAAGCTATTCTCGCAACATATCCAGTTTTTGTTTCAACAGGGATTAGGGAGACTTACGATGATGGCGGCAAGCGTCGCCTTGGGAAGCCAGTACAGAGCGGGAGAGAAGACGTAAATGGTCAAGAGGATGAAACCAGCCGTGATGATGCCGTTGAGCGGGCTGCGCACGTTGCACTCCGAGTTGACGGCTGTCCGCGACATGGCGCCGCCGACGGGCATGGCGCCGAAGAAGCTGTTGACGAGGTTCGTCAACCCCAGATAATTAAACTCCTGCGTCTGGTCGACCGTGTAGTGGTTCTTTCTCCCAAAAGCCCTGGCGACGGCCTGATGCTCTAGGGAAGCCGCGACAAAAGGGGCGATAGCACGCGCAGCGACCTTGGAGATCAGATCCCCCGGCTGAGCTTTCGGGTGCGCGATGCCGTTAGTGTCGACTTTGCTGATGGCCCAGAGGAGCTCGTCGCGGTCGCGGTTCACGAGGTACGAGATCAGGGTGAAGACGACGAGAACGATGATGGCTCGGCTGTTGGCGATGTACTTAATCAGGAAGTGCTTCTTCCCCCATTTCCTGCCCATCTTCTCCAGCAGAAAGAGGATGAGGATGGTGCCGAAACCGATGCCCGAAGTAGGCCCATCCCAGTGAGGCAGGCGGCGGAGAACGTTCCCAATGATGGCGAAAACGGTCGAAGGGGTGTTGTCTAACCCTACGAGCGAACCCACTTGTCCGAACCCGATCGTCAGAGCCGTCGCGGAGATGAACCCCGTCAGAATAGGGATCGAGATGTAGTCGAGGAGGAAACCGAGGCCGAGGAGACCGATGACCAGACCGTAGATGCCGACCATGAAGGCGACGGCCGAGGCAATGTCAGCAGGCGCATATTCGTCCTTCAGATCCGCTACGATTTCGGCTGTCAACAGACCCATGAGTGAAGTTGGGCCAGTAGACAAGTCTAGGCGGTAAAAAAAGGGTTGTTAGTTACTTCGCAATTCCCCTTTTCCTCAGCTGTATCATCTTGTTATAGTACAGTACCACTTTCGTGTGGTGGATAATAATTACCTTTTGATGTCCCGAGAAAGACGGCAATCGCGGCGGGTACCCAACTACTATACAACCCATGCTCGATCGGAATCGTGGCAATTTTTGCGTACGACAGACCCTGGGGGATAAGTAAGACTCCAATGGTGAGACCGGCCACTGTAAGTAAACCATGGTTAGTGTCACGATTGTCATCCCTTTCTGAGCATATGTTGTCCGTTCAGGGACCAATTTGTACAAAAAGATAAAATATGTAAATTGAGGAATAGGGGTTGGACTTTTCTCGAAGAAATAACCAGTAATGCCATTGGATTGATTATTACTCACTAAAGTCTGAAACTATCCATGACGGAGAATATCGAGGCAGCCACTGGGCAATAGGGAGTTTATCGAGGAAGTACTGCTTTGCTGCTGAGGGGAATCTCTCCGGCACGATACGAGCATAGCGTTTAACCCGTTCCACGTTTGGGTCGGTCCGCAGCTCTTCTTTGAGAGCGCCCAAGCTGTTCTCTATGTTGGCGAAGCGGTTCTCCATGTTGACAGAGAAAAGACCAAAAAGACTTTTGAATCTGAGAGAGCATGCGAGCACGTCTTGCTTGTCAATGCGTCTAGAAGAGGGTTACTCCTCCTGCTTTTAAGTTAACTATTCTACATGGAGAGACCAATCACGAAGTATGATAAGACTGCAGGAACAATGTTTGGGTAGGCACTCCAAGGATTCCATGTTGCTTACAAGTCACCATTGCCGGGACTCTCAAATCTGCAACATGTTCCTACACCCACGAGGTCGCAATGGCAACCCCCTCTTTCGGTGCATCCTCGCGTTCTGTCGGTATCTCTAATGAATAGGGAGGCTAATAATACAGGAAAATCCGATCATCTTCTATACGGATGGTCACCTTGGAGCTTACGACGTGAGTTGGTGGTTGGTGGACGACCTAACTTAGGTTGCCGGTCTGATATTGGAGGCTACCTATTGTACGAGAGTGGGTATTGGTATTATTCTCCGCTGCTTGGTAACGAAGGAGGTATCTTTGTCACTGCTTCTTGGCCCCTACTAGGCCTGCCTGCCGTGTCACTGAGGGTCTATTTGCACAATCCGTGGCGTCCACAGCTGAATTCTGATATCAAGTTTCGCACCGGCCACTACATGCGGGTATAAGCGCGATTTTGTGTGTGCCACTCTAATCCTTCCCGCAGCCTACCCGGCTGTGATGGGACGAACCTGGAGCCGGAAAGTGGCATAGGACGCGGGGTTAATACTAGTAATATCCTAGTGAACCTAAGGAAACCGACCAACAGAAAATATATACCGGGTTATAAGGTGGACTGAGGGGACGGTGATGGCCCGCTGGCACACGGATCGTCGGCGCACAATCTATTATCTTAGTACGTACCTACCTACTTAAGTAGTTTGTCAACCGCTTGTCACGGCTAGGCTGGTGATGCCTGTAGAAATTGCTTCTAAAATTAACAGCAGCAGTTGACAGATGTGCATATTGCATCTGATCGCACATGACCGTTCTTGTCATTGGAACTTTTGTGCCGTATAGCAGAAAATGCATGTATAAGGATGTTCAGAACCCTGGAGTAGGAGCCTTTGAGGCGTTGGTGGTCATTGCGCTGGGCGCGAGTATGTCATCTGTGATAGGCTCAAAGAAAAGCGGCGTTGCAAGGGTCCTGGAAGAGCCCCTGCGATGACAAGTCAGAAGAGTGGTAAGCTAGGTAGCAAGACTAGCGCTGATTTGATGGATTTTCAGCGCAACACAGGGGGTGAATGGTGAATACCGCGAGCCTGGTATCCGCCGGACCCCAGCGACCCTGGAAGCATACCTGCTTCTCTGCTACCTAGCATACAGAGCACCAGCACACAGAGCACTAGTAGGACGGGATCAAGCCCCCGGTGCTGTAATTTGAGTGAGCGACTAGGTGTGTGTGAGTGCGAGTGTGAGCGTGTGAGAGTGTGTGTGTGACTTGTGTTGGAGACTAGTTCACAGCATAGGGTTGGAGCTGCAGTTGGCCGTTCATCTCCAATGATCAATCACCCACCATAATGGACGGAGGAGCAATACACACACCATATTTGTTTACAAGACATGATGAGGACGACGATGCGAATGAATCTGTAAGAAAGAAAGATAACAAACCCGAGAGCTTACCATGTGTGTAAGAAGGACGTTACGATGACATCCTCATTATTACTAATCGACATTATAGTAGTCTCTTTTCTTGCATGGCCAAGCCGCATGGCGAAAGCTTGCCTGGGTCGGTGCTTACCTAACTGAGCGTGAAACGGTCCCATTGCAGAAAAGACTAAGGCCTTGGCCCTTTGCGGATCTACTGGGCGCCGAGCAAAGTCGGAGATATCGTCCGACAATGCAGTACTGTCATGTGCTCTTACCGAGCAACCTCAGGTGTCTTTGCGCGAATGTGGGTATATCGTAATTGAGTTACGTGAGTGCTTTACGATTCAGGCTAGATGTCATCTACGTAGGGTAGCAAAGGTTGAGTATCGATGGATCCATCATTCGTGTCGAAGCCGAGTTGGACGCGAACACCGCAATATTGATGAGACGCACCGAAACACAGTGCAAGACAGGCAGACAGACAAACAAGCATACAGGCGGACAAAAAAGAAAGAAAGAAAAGAGGGAGAGACCAGCTGATGACCGATGGATATGGAAATGGAGACGGATATGGAGACGGATATGGAGATGGAGATGGAAATGGAGATGGGATATGTTGTAATTGGGAGACAAATGTTACTCAGCCAGAGGCGTTGCAATGCATACTTACCCAATCCGCTATGGTGGTACTGCTGTAGTCTGGTGGTAGTAGTAATCTATAGTGGTAGTCTACTAGTGCGGCGGCGCTCAACGGGAATAAAAGCTAGAATTGCTAGAATTGCTAGAAGATGGCAGAAAATCAGTGGCTATAGCCTCTACTTTCCTAAACCGGTCGGCATCCCACCTCTCCCACCTTGGAGTAACGAGCCCAAACCTCGCTTGGATACAACGCTGATGACGTTGGCTAACGGGGTCCACCTCTTCTTTCCAGTTGTCCCTGGGCACTTATGGGCAGGTGCGAGCAGCCTGACGTGGGTGTTAACCAATGGTAGACATGCCGCACTTTAGTCTCCTGTCTGTTGGCGTATTCTCTGTCCTTTGCTCAGAACTACCTCCTAGGTAGGTTAGGTAGGTATGACCCGAACAATGCCAGTGGTCACTGCCAGTGGTCACTGGTCATGCTCCATGGACCGATCGTCATTACGTTATAGAATATGTACAGCCGTATGTATGCACAATTTGTCCTGAAAAACATACTACTACATACCTACGTTAATAGTACGCCAGATCATGGAATTCTTGCTCCTTAAACCAATACATAGATACTTATGGTTTATTAACATGTGTTTATGCCAACCTTCGTCATGGATTCGGTATGGATGGTGCACCTATTGTAGCAGTAATACTAAACTTGGGCGTTTGTACGCCATGCCTAACTAGGCTTCCCGAGTCCCCCATAACGTGTGTAGTACTACCTGGGATCCAGTCAAAGGTAAATAAAACAAACGCTCTTGGCGAGATGAAACCTCCCGTATGTATGCTCGTTATATGTGGGTAGGGTGGGTTCGCCGTTGCTTCTTTGTGGGCTTCTTTGCAGGTAAGTAGTTGGGGCGGGTAGGTAGGCTGACTGACTGGTGGCTCCAGTTGTTGGTGTCTTCTCGCATTGTCACATCGGAGGCCATTGCAAGATGTGGGATAGCTGCCACTAGACTGGTGGAGAGCAGAAAGCAGGGCAGGATAGGCCCTAGAAGTCTGCCTGCTGCCAAACCGAGCTAAACATCAACATGCTCTTTCTCCATGTCACTGAACGGCCACAGCCCACAACCCGACACCCCACGGGAGGAGCATGTCAAAGTAAAATGTGGGGGCTTTGCCGGTCAGAAAGACAGGTCGTTCAGTAATCTTCGGCTCCGTGGTGTAACAGTCAGTATTGATGAGCAGGAACGACCGACGCAGGAGAAAGCGCGGCGAGATATGTCCGACAGACGGTACTCGACTCAGCTTGTTATTTCCAACAGACAAGTGTGCCAAGTGAAGCAATAGGTCGTATTTTCTTCATCTTGATCATCAGTCGAGCAGGGCTGGGACGAAGGACCGTGACACCTTCCTGTGACCACCCACTTGGCAGCCCAACCACAAACACAACACAAGACAGAAGCCGCAGTTTTACGCCTCGGGATTGCAGAGAGCCATTTCTCGGCTTTGCCTCCTAGTGTCAAGTCGCCGATTTGCACCTGTTGATGTGTCGTGCTGTATTCGGCTACACTCTCTGAAGTCCTGGAGCCGGCGTTCTGCTAGGCAAAACAGCAATATTGCCACCTTCGCCTCAACCTTGTTTCTATTCCCGCCGGGCTCTACGACTAAATTAGCCAACCGGGAGTTCATAACAATGATGAGAGTGTATCTGGGACACTAAGGGGTCACAAACTGGGTATCTTTAGAACGAGATTAACAATTTCACGGGTGTTTATGGAAGAAGGGGCGTACTACGGGGGGCATCCAGAACAAAAGGCCACAAGATTCAATGGTCAAAGCCGATAGAGATTCAATAATATTGTATTTTCTTATACGAGCAAAACTGAGGTAGATTTTAGTGTATATTCGCTACACGAGTATGATATAAAAATCCAAACTTGGAAAACAAACCTAAATTAGCTTCATTCAGGGGGGAAGCCCCAGCAATCAAATCACCATGTTACCACTTTCAGTGAACCCTCTACAGCTTCAACTACCATGTAACAAAACCAGCATATCAAAAAAGACCAGATATTGGACGCCGCTAATTCCAGATTACAACTCGCCAACATTGCCGGAACCATTATTATCCGAGTCGGGCATTGTCACTGCATCCTTATGCGCACTCTTGACCTTGTTCCAGAAGATTTCGCCATTCTTAGGGTCGTCCTGGAACAAGTGGTCGACAACAAGCTTCTTTGGCGTCTCGCCCATCCACTGGAAGAGGGAGAAGTCTCGGAACTCGTCGGCCTTGAACACCTCGAGCATCTCAATCGGCTCGTCGCCAATGTTCTCGACGAAGTGACCCATATTTCGTGGGACAATGCCCACATCGCCGGGCACGTAGTCGAATGTCCGAGCGGTGCCCTCGGCTGCGAAGATGGTTACTCGGCCTCTACCCCTAATGAAAAAGTTCCACTCGTCCGCATTGGGGTGCCAGTGCATCTCCCTGATGGCGCCGGGCTGGATGGTGACGTGCGCAGCTGCTATGGTCTTGGAGATGGGGAAGTTCTTAGAGTCAGTAATCCGAACCTCGCCGCCGCTGGTGATCTTGGGATCCTGCTCGAGCATGCGGTGGCTGAAGTTGTACTTTGACTTCTTCACGCCCTTGCCTGACGGCTGCTCGTCGTCGAGTGAGCCGGGGTACGAGCCTTGGAATATGTACTTTTCGCTCTGAGGCAGGTGTTCAAACACCTCGGGAGCCAGGTTGAAGTTCTTGGAAATAACCGACTTCGGTGTATGTGCTAAGAATAGTTAGTGTTCGTCTACTTAATAAAAATAGTTAATATGGGATGACATACCTAGCCAGTCAGAGAGGATGAAGGTTGACTCTTCCGAGAAGTTACCATCATCAAAGATGAGCAAGAACTCGGTACCGTTCTCGCCTAGACCCTGAAGGGAGTGAGGAACGCCGCTAGGGAAGTACCACAGATCACCTTTCTTCAGATCATCCATGAAGTTGCCCCCTTCGTAGTCAATTGCGGTAATACGAACTTCGCCATCTAGCACGTATGCCCACTCGGCTTCCTTGTGCCAATGTAGCTCTCGAATGACGCCCTTGTCAAGGCGCATGTTTACACTCGCAAGCTCCACGCTAGTGCCAAGCTCTCGAACCGTCGTCTGGCGAGTCCAGCCGCCCTCCTGCTTGCTGTCAGTTGGAGGCCATCAAGCATGTAATGGCCCGAAGGTACTTGCCTCGATGCGAACGTGGGAGTCGGCAAAGCTCCAGCGCATGTTTCCCATGTTGCCGTGGTCGGTACCGGGAGGACGCACAAGATCAGGGCTCTGACGAGAGCGTTCCCAATTCCATGGTCCCAATACGGAAGCGCCCAGCCCGTTGCGATAAGGTAGAGGGTCTAGCTTCTCGCCGACGGTATCAACGGCGCGATCCAAAGGGTCTCTGAAACCAGGGCGGAATGGCGACTTCGTCTTTTGGCTGTATTTCGGGGGCAAGTCCAAGCCGGCTAAGAGGTATTGACGTGGGCTATCCTCGACAGGGACGGCGAGCGCCGAATTCCTTAAAGCGAGCCCTGCTAGAAGGAGTTGCGACAAAGAAATACTAGGAGAGCTAGGTAGTTGCATTGTATAACAAAATTTGAGTGAAGTGGTAAACAATTTGAAAAGTGCGAGGCACTAGAACATGAACGAGTAACGTTCGTGGGGAATTGGTCACTTGAAAACGTGCTGGCAAGATAGAAAGAAGGTGAGCAGACTGATTTACATTCTCTCCGAGCGAGGACGAGTGATGACGACTTACTGACAGTGACGGCGGGAGACTATATGTGAAGACGATAAGCAAGTACCTGCCCAAGCATAGCACCCTGTTTGGTGCTCCTAGGACCACCCCAGTACTCCATCCATGTCTTGACGGGCGCATCCTTCTTTGTGTACAGGAAAAAAAAATTACCGTCACCGTAGCAGCCTAGCAGGACTGGATGCCGAAACAAAACCGAGTCTGCCAGATCAAAGAGCTAACCTACGAGTCCTGAGAGTGGCAGGCAATACCATGGACATTGTGGCCGGTGTGTCGTGCTCAACAAACTATCACCCATGACCATTGAACTAAGATTTTTTTTACGTGTCTGGTTTAACCGGTAGCTTGGGGGACCCTGGTCAGGACGTTACAATACGTCCGAGGCTCCGTAACAAAACTCATGCATGGAATCTGTAGATACCACAACTTCAAGTTATCTAGAAAGCAGAGCTGTATGCCGCATGTAGGTACGTGCATAGTGCTTTTACTGTACAGGTATACAGGATATGGTTTAGGCCTACGGCAGTACCTAGTATGGTAAGACCGGGATCCTGTGCGGGGCCTCTCTGCAGCGCCAAGCTGCTACGTGTAGCCCTACTTATCTAGGTCTACAAGTTGGAACCTTGGAAGTGATGTGATCTCAAACACTCCATGTGTACATCTGTACTTTTACCAAGGAGGTAAGGTCCGGAATCGCTTTGAAATGATCTACCTGCCTGTGCGTATCTTTCCATGCAAAACCTGAATTGGGTCGATTGGATGCAACTGCAGACGCAGATGCTACGCGTCTAAACCTACCCTCGAGCCGTGTCTTGTCACTTTTTCCCCTTTTTTTCTTTTGCGCCTTTTTCACTGGCAAGTCTTTCTATACACTCACCCAGAGGCAATAAACCTGTTGCTGCCAAGACCTTTCCATGACTTCACTTACCGCCCCCCTTCTCCAACAATAACACCTGCCCAGTTTCAAGCAACGTGGGGAAATCTCGGCATCTTTTGTTATTATTGCTGAGTCTTTGCTGAACTCTTAAATTCTTTTGAGATCATCGTAGTACATGGTCACGAGACACTTGCCCTCGCACAATTACCGCATGAATCTGCTTTTGCTTCCGCATTCCTTTTCCTCCTCTATCTAGCATTAGCTCAATGGCATCGCCCAATGGATATGGCACCGTCAATGGCTCAGGACCGACGACAGCGAGTCGTGGTGGAGATGAAGAGCAACCACTACTTGGACGAACAATCTCACGGAAACGGGGATGGCGTGTCACCATGATGACAGACGTCTGTCGAGACTGGGCTGATCTAGTGCTCCTCCTTTGCTATATTATAACAGGCCTACTAGACAGCTCTTCCATATCAACATGGGGATCGTTCGTTTCTATGCAGACAGGTATGACCGCCATCCTCTCTGCCAGCCAGCCTGCCTGCCTGCCTCCTCAATTGAAGCTCATAAAGTGACTTACGCAAAACAGGCAACACGGTATATTTCGGCCTGGGAATCGCCTCACCACACGAATCAACGCGGTGGATTAAATCGGGCACCTCCCTCGGCTTCTTCTGTATCGGCTCCGTCTTCTTCAGCCACTTCCACCGATACTTCTCGCCCAAGAGGCGGTGGGTGCTATGCGCGTCCTTCATCATGCAGACGGTCCTGATCGTCATAGCCGCCTCGATATTGACCTTCGGGCCACAGTCTTCCAACCCGAAAGAGCAGGTCGGGTGGCCGGAGCTCGTCCCCATCGCCCTAATCGCCTTCCAGAGCTGCGGCCAGGCCGTCACGAGCAGGGCCCTTAAGTACAACGCCCTCACGAGCGTCGTGCTCACGAGTATCTACTGCGACCTCTTCTCTGACGCTAAACTGTTGGCCGCCGACAATGCAGAGCGCAATCGAAGAGTCGGCGCGCCGCTGCTGTTGCTTATAGGTGCTGTGTTGGGGGGCTTCCTAGCACATAGCTCCGTGGGTAGCGCGGGTGCTTTATGGGTTGCTGCCGCACTCAAACTTTTTGCCGTTGTGGCCTGGTTCCTTTGGCCTGCCGAAACTGAATGAGGTATATGCTGTGCATGGTATAAGGTATATTAAGCCTGACAATTTAGTAACGGCGTTCGCTTTGTGGTGTGTGTGTGTGCATGTGCTGCGTTTCGATAAATCATGTTAAAAGACCCGTAGCCGCCGTCAAGACAAGCATAGTATATAACGAAATATAGAAGCACGTTGACGATGTTTCTATATAGAAATAAACGCATGAACGATTATAAGATATCGCTTTGGCCCTTCCACACCTACCAAGGCTCATATTTGTTATAGGCGCTCAACACCCGTTCACATCGCACGGATCAGACTACAACACTACCGCATAACACTACTGACAAGAGTAGAACGTAGTTAAGTTGGACGCCTTGACCTCGTATACAATTTATATGTACGGGACTCTGACACCACATCTGCTCTATAGCAAGTGAAGGCTGTGAGGTATCAATACTACGAGATTTTCTTCAAAGTCACCGACACCAGAAATCAATACGACTTTGTTTTTGATGTCTTTGGGTCAAATGCATGGAGTCTTATTACTATATCTTCCTTCCTACTTACCCACCTGCTCACGCATATTATGGTAGTAGCAATTCCATGCAGTATTAATTTCGAGGCCGGAAGACCGCCAGCGTCTCAAGGAGCAGTTCAGTCCTGAGATAAAACCAAGACCTCCGGTGAGAAAAAGTATACTTAAAATTATCAATGCCGTAGACACTCGACTGCGCCCATGTGTAATGAACACCGGTACACTCTAGTTACCGGCTGGTTCGGCTCACCTATTATCTAGTTAATTCCACATCCGAATTCCATCCAACTCTGCTCTTAATTCCTCGTTTTGATGGACAAATGATAAATAATATTAACCCACCCAGCAAGCAGCGCACTGCCTTCCGTCATAGGATTCTTCTACAGTCCTTTGGTCGCTGCACCTGCCGAATTTTCCTAGAAGCCTGGCGGTCTGGCACCATATCCTCGTGGGCGCGGGTCTCTGCCCGGGAAACCGGACTTTGCAATCCCAGCATCTCTCATATCTGTACCTGGTAACGCACATTGCGAGCTAGGTATGGTTCCGTGGGAGAATACTTGGGTTAGCTTTTATGCTCGTGGAAGGGGGGTGGCTCTTCAGTTGAGGGTCGGTGCTATAAAAGTAGCAAATTCTAATGAGTTGTGGTAAAATTAGTCGAACAACGCAAAGTTCTAATTGTAATCCAAAATACTTGGTGTAGGTCATCAGATAGAAATCTGGGTCCTTATAAGCAAGCTTCTTGCTCCTTGCTAGACATAACCAAGTTTATATATACGTCGCAATGAGTAGAAACAGTCACCTTCGGTCAATATCTTTATTTTGTGACTTGGCACTTTCTCTTGTTCGAATAAAATTAACCTCGCCCCTGATAGTGATAAGAAGTCGTTGGCTTAGTAGCTAGACTCTGTGGCTGCAGATGATTCTTGTTGAGATACTAAATATTATCGTGATTATCTGACAGTTTAGGGAAATATTGTACACTACTACCGCTTTGTTCTGCTATAGTGAGAGCAGAGAAAATTATTCTAAATAACTATAAACAGAAAGCAAATGTCACTCACATAATTACAACATTACCACGTCTTCAGCATTAGTGAATAAAAACATTGTTCATACTATAAACTCATATATACTCTTGCTCAAAATCTAAATATTCAAATACGTAAACAAATAAACAAACAAACAAAAAATAAAATAAATATCAACAGATAAAAAAGAATATATTATTTTGTAACCAACGTCGGCTCCACAGGACAACCAGGCCCTGTTGTATCATCAAGTGTTATTGAATCCATTAAATTCAAACGCTTATTTCGTTCAAGTCACAAGGTTTGGTATTACGTCAATCATCATAATACAACACTCACCTTACTCTTTAAGTTGTGACACCAACAAGTTTGCTTGGATAGCCCCTACTGTCAAGTTCGTGCCGTCACGTTAAACAAGAGACTGACTCCTATATCTTAGCTGCCGTATCACTACGTGTCAATGTTGAACCGCATAGCCATAGTGACTCTCTAAGATTTCTTGCATGATGGTGATAGTCTATTCATAGCATCGGAAACACTGTACCTCGGGGCGGCTTATGGCCTTTTTGTTTCAATTTTTTTTGTCCCGTGCTGATGAATCTTTTCCCAAGCTGAAAAATAATACGTACGAGCCTACGTAATTAAGCCAAAGACTATTAACCAGACAACTGCCTAATAAACAACCAATAAACAACCTTACGAGAGTCAAACGCCTCTCTGTAATTATCGACTTATGTATACGCGTTTTTGTCTTTGTAGATTTCTGGCATCGGAAATTGTTTCTCTTTCTGCGAGTAATTCGTATTCGATGATGTGATTGCATCGGAGAAAGTATGCGTCTTAACAAGGTGTTCTATAGAAACTATATATAAACAGTTCATTTGCCAAATTCTCTCAAATACATACATCAACAAGACCAGTGCGTATTATTCCCTCCCTCTAATATTAACTCAAAAGACTTGAGCTGAGGAGTGGGCTGCTTTGCTTAGGTACTGTCTTGTCGGTGCCTGCGTCTTTTTATATATAGATTTGACATGGGTACGTGATCCGTGATAGCCATGCCACTACCTAGTATGCATGATCTGTACATACACACGAGAATGGCGTTTGAGCCACGCTAGGTATATCTCCGACTCGCATATTCGCGAAGCCAAGAAATGCAAAAACATGGAATAAAAAGTCGGCCGCCGGCATATGTTGGCGGTAATGCAATATATGTAACCGGATTTGATCAGCCGTTGCACGACCCCAAGCACCGCACCGCTCTCGGCCCCCGCTAGTCTGCTTACTTGGCCCCATTTCGCGGCCGCATCTCTGATGGCACCCTCCTGGGTACGTATTCCGGATAAGTAAGGTAGTGGGACTCCCAGGGGAAAAAAATTAAATATCATGGGTATATACAGAAAGAGAAAGAAAAAAGTTCGTTTACGCTACTTTAGTAGTTAACTATTAACTACGAGGAAGGCTCGGGCCGTGTCTCTTTTTATCTTTCTCTACGTGCAGACCATGACGGGGCCAACCGATTCCACAATTACCCAAGGCAGTGTCAATGCCAGCGGGGAAGCACGCGGAGAAACTCTGGGGACGCCCGAAATCGCCAATACGGCCAAGAAAAATTCGGACTTGGTACCCGACCCCACATCCGACGCCTCTGATAAGTCTGAGAAAGACGACGATGATGCGAGACTGCCGTTTTCCAAAGCGCGGAGTATAGCGCTCGTAGCGACGCTCACGGGAGCGAGTTTTCTGAATGTAAGTAGAATCCCCAAGAAAGAAAACGAAAGAAAAATAAAAATACTGCTGCGGATAGTGTTTCCAGACGTCGTGAGGGAGGAGGGAGGGAGGAGATGTAGAAGAAAGTAGGTCTTGCTGACATGTTTAAAAAGATCCTCTGCAGCCAGGCCGTCGTCATTATCCTGCCGACGATCGGTAGAGACTTGGATATCCCAGATAGCAGAGTGCAATGGATCGTTTCCGCCTATTCCCTGACGTTTGGCACGTTCCTGTTGCTCTGGGGCCGCATCGCCGACATTGTCGGGAAACGAGAAATATTCATCTGGGGCAGCGGGTTCATGACGGTGACGCTGATCATCAACCCCTTCATGCCGAATGAGATCGCCTTTGACCTCGTTAGAGGCTTGCAGGGACTGGTAAGTCTACCTTAAATAACTCACCGCTACCCCCAGGGTTAGTGCAGCCTTTTGACTTGCCTTGCATATAGGGAGCTGCGGCGAATGTTCCGACCGCTATAGGTATCTTAGGGGTGACTTTCCCTCCTGGAAAGGCGAAGAATTATGCGTTCAGCGCTTATGGTACGTCTCACCATAAGATTTCACTGTTGCTTGTACTGAATTCTAGCCAGCTTCGGGGGCACCGTTAGGTAGCGTCTTCGGAAACCTTCTCGCCGGGTTTGTCGCCTCAGCGGCGACCTGGAAATGGGTCTTCGGCGCGCTGGGAGGACTCGGACTACTGGTCACGGTTGCGGGGGCCTTCATCATCCCGAAGCCGCCGGCACCCACAGGTCCAGCCAAGAAGAGCCTCGCCCTGCTGCAGTCCGTGGACTGGCCGGGCGGCTTCCTCATCACTACGGGTCTCCTCGCGCTCCTGTTCGCGCTGACGGAGGGGAACGTGGTGGGCTGGCGCACGCCCTGGATCCCCGTTCTGATCGTCGTGGCGCTCATCCTGCTCGGCGTCTTCTTCGCCTGGCAGTGGTACCAGGAAAACCATACTACCAGACGGCCGCTGATGAAGGCCTCCATATTCAAGAATGGGCGCTTCTGTGCGGGATTGGCGATCATGGCGCTGTTCTTCGCCAGCTTCAATAACTTTCTGGTGTACGCGACGTACTTCTACCAGGATTACCAGGGGTTGGACCCCTTGCAGACCACATTGCGTTTCATCCCCACGGGAGTCACTGGCATACTGGTCGCTTTTGCGGTCAGCCATCTGATCTCGCGTGTTCCCACGTGGATTCTCCTCCTGGGCGGAAACGCAGCAGTGTCTATCTCATGCCTGCTGTTCGCTGTCCCCCTGCCCCGAAGCACGTCCTACTTCGCCTTCGGCCTGCCGGCCTTTGTCCTTTCTGTTATAGGGGCCGACTGTACGTGGCCTTGCCTGACTCTGTTCACGTCGAGGTCGCTGCCGCGGGAAGACCAGGCGATGGGAGGGGGGCTCATCAATGCGTCGGCTGCCGTAGGCCGAGCTATCGGACTTGCCATCGACACCGCTCTTCAGACGGCCATCATCGCGAGGGAGAGAGGCGTCGCGGTGGAGCACTCTGGAAAGCTCGAGGTATGGGACCAGGCTTCGATAACGAGTATCAGGGCTGCGAATTGGTTAAACTTTGCGTTGGCGGTATTTTGCATGGGAGTTGTCAGCGTCGCATTTCGCGGAACGGGTATCGTTGGGAAGAGCGAGAAGAAGCCCGTAGAGGAATCATCTGGTGTAATGAAGGATGTTAACCAGTTGGACGACCCCGAGAAAAGGTAAGTCTGGGCGAGTGGAAGTTTTGGAAATAAACTCAACTGGTCTATAACTCGAAAATATCAAAACTCCTGGTTGTATCTATAAACAATGGAGCGATACCGCCATCAAAGCACCCATCTTGATTTGAAACGTTGTATGACTTTAGCTACTTATTCAAGGTGAATCAATTTTTGCTTATGCTCGAAATAGGCTAACCTAGATCTCAGCCACGACGCACCTCAGAAATTACGACTTTATTCCCATTCTAGAAACAGCCTTTAGCCCGTATTAGCTAGGTATTCACATCTCCTAGGCACTGTCGTTATCCCCTACACGTAGAAGAGACATCGATTGACCCCAGATGACGTACGTAGATATCACTTCCCTTGCCTGCCTGCTATCTCTTGGTAAAGATCTCTAAAGACAACTTATTATTATGTGACCTACAGCTCGGACACTCCTTCTGTTCTCATCGCTGCGCTCGCCGATCTTTGGCCGATTCGGCTTTGCGAGATCATAGTGGACAAGCTCTGGATGACACCCGGTGAGGAAACGAGATTGCTGATAGATAACAGCGGCAGTAAGTCTTCTAGAACGGCCATCTGAAGGCCATCAAGCATGCTATCGTAGCGTTTACGTCAATTTATATAGACCCATGCCATCTAACGTAGAAGACCCTGTCCTATTATTGGTACAGTCCGATGATTCAACCTCGTCGTTTATCGTGAGCGCTCCGGGACGTCTTGGATGGCCATTGCGGTAGATTCCTCTACTAACCCTGCGATGCATGGCTCTGGGAGACGTGGTTTTGCCCCAATGAGGGACGGTCCCCTCATTAAAAATCAATCAACCAATCAATCAATCTACGTTTCACTCTCCAACTAGGTAAACAGTCCGTCTAGTGATTTCGCAGCGGCATCGGCATCGGCATCGGCACCGCCGTCGGAAGTTCGTTCGCCTTAGCTCAACCTATCCATCTTCGAATTCTTTCCGCAATGTACGGATATTGGCGAGAATGAGGGGCAAGGTCTCTTCTGTATAGTACTGTAGGCTTAGTAGTTTCCCCCCCTTAATTTCTCCTCCCCCACGCAACTCCGCACAGGAGACTATAATGCAACCCCGCATAACCCCACGTTGCCGCGACGTTGTGTCCCGAATACATGTACTTTTTACTTATTATATACTTTGCCTGACACTCTGGTCCTAGACAAGAACCTCGGTGATGTCGTTTGTTTGAGCAAGGGAGTGTACTACTATAATAATAGACTGGAATCTCAATGCATCTTTCTTTATACCTGGTCTTTGAGTCAAATTAAACAAGAAAGCCATATCATATTCCGTCCAAGCCTCCTCTACAACCTTCTCCTTGTCACCACCATGGCACCCATACCCAAAAACATCATAATCACGGGTGCCGGCGGCCTAGTCGGGCCCCTCCTGGCCTCACGGCTGCTGAACGACCCCGAATACAAAGTCGTGTTGACAGACCTCGTAGACCCCGTCGTGCCCGCGGGGGTGCGGTACCCGGAGAACGCGACATGTCTAAAGGGCGACATCACAGACAAGTCGTTCATCAAGTCCCTAGTCGCGTCCGCGCAGCCCTTGCACGCCATCTTCGTCTTCCACGGCATCATGTCCGCGGGCTCCGAGGCCAACTTCGACCTTTCTTTGGCGGTCAACGTGCGGAGCGTGCAGGACTTGCTCCTCGAGCTTCGCGCCACGAACCCAGGCGTCAGGGTTATTTATTCGTCGTCGCAGGCCGTGTACGGACAACCTTTGCCGGCCAAGGTGACGGACGACGTGACGCCTACGCCCGAGGGAACGTACGGCGCACACAAGTTGATGACGGAGGTCTTCGTCAACGACATGCACCGGAAGGGTTTCATCGACGCCTTCATCCTGCGTTTCCCCTCCGTCGTCGTCCGTCCCGGTCGTCCTACCAACGCCGCATCATCTTTCCTATCGGGTATGATAAGGGAACCCATGAATGGTGAGGAGTGTGTGATTCCGCTGAAGGACCGCTCTTTCCGCTCCTTCATGTGCACGCCCAGCAGCCTGCAGGAGAACCTCTTCCGCGTCCTGCACATGGACACGCATAAAATGCCAAAGCACATCCGCCACATCAACATCCCCGGTGTCTCCGTCTCCATACAGGAGCTCATGAACGCACTGGCCAAGTACGGCGGCGAGGATAAGCTGAAGCTCCTGAAGGAGGAGACGAACCCCGAGCTCGAGCGGATCTTGAGGAGTTGGTCGCCCGACTTTGACGTGGCTACCCCTCTGAAACTAGGCCTGACGAAGGATGAGAGCGGAGAGGATATCGTGAGAGAGTATATTGAGTCGCTGAAGAAATAATTATTCCATGTAAATACAATATATCTATCATATCCTGAGTCGCATAATGAGTTATCTTCTAGTGGTAAGACTTCTGACGCGTTGCGATTCTACCGATATTTTGTATAAGAGGAGTATTGGCGGAGGCAGTAATGGAATACATGCTATCGGCGCATCGAGATATTCCGCGGCGGTCGTGTCTCTTTTTCTTTTTCTTTTTTCTTCATGCTATGTCAATTGTCCTTTGCCCTCCATTTTGCCGTTTTATTCTTCCTATCGTTCTTCTCATTGTTCAGTCTTACGCTCTGTATCATGTTGTTTCGAACACTTCTGTCAAGGGTGTGCGATGTATTTTATTCATGTACGAATACAAACTAGGTCGTACATACGGTATCACTATTAGCATTAATACTATTATTTTCAGCAGGGCTAAGCGTCACCAGTGTATGCTCCGCTTGTTGTTGCAATCTTGGCATAATAAAGGCTTGTCTCTGCCGCAATTACCAGACCTCTCTCTCCAGCAAAGTTGAAGTTTGCGGACGTCCCGCCAATGAAAATCTTTCCAAGGAGGGTCCCCGAGGGGTTCCAAACATTTACGCCGTCACCACAGCCGGCGTAGAGGCGTCCTTTGGTGTCGATGTGTAGACCTGGCGAGTGAAGCTTGGTTAGGATAATCAAGATACAGACTAACATAATGTTGGGATTTGCGTACCATCTGGGACACCAGTGCTAACGTAAGCAAAGGTTTGTCTGTTGCTCCAAGTCCCGTCTTCCGCCACATCGTAACGATAACTTCTTCTGTGTTAGTCACTGTAAAGTTTATCGGACGAGTTCGACTTACATGGTAGCAGGGGAGGTCGCATTAATCCCCCAGAAAGAGCCTTGAGCGCCAGTATCCGAAATGTAGGCATGTGCACCGCCCGGGGAGAAAACAATCCCTATGCGCCAAAGTCAGCATCTCGTAGTATCTTGTGAGGTCGTTTTCGGAACGGACCGTTGGGTTGGTTGTGCCCATCAGCTACCACAGTGACCGCCCCGGTTCTGTCATTGAGGCGGTACACTTGGTGCGGAAGACCTTCCTTGGGTCTGAAATCCTGGAGTCTTCCATAAATGGGATCTGTGAAGTACACATCCTTGTTGCGTGGGTTAATGGCGATGTCGTTGAGCGAATTGAATTGGCGACCGAAAAAGTTGTTAATGAGAACTGGGGAACTTCTAGTTAGTCATGCTCAAGCTTACAGCGTATCTGGCAACCCAACGCACCTGTCGTATTATATGGTTCTCTAGGATTCAAGATAATCAGTTCGGCTGGTTTGTTGTCACCCTGACCTTCAGCGGCAAACAATATATTGCCCTTGTAATTTGTAGCACCTATGGCAGTAAAGTTAGCTCGGATTACCGCCGGGAGCTCTTCAAAGCTCACCATTAGGGTTAATGATTGGGGGATTGGCATCGACCACATGGACCCCGACCCGGCCCGTAGCATGTCGCTTGCTAGCGACAGCCTCAGCTTCATCGAGGCTTATCTTTTGGACGATGGCTGACTTCTTCAGACCTGCAATGGGATTACAAAAATGTCAACAATCACTCTTTCTCTCAGGAGGCAAAGGGTGGTAGTAGTCAGCTTGTACTCACCGGTGCCCGAGGCCGGTGCTCCGGCACTTTGGCAGAAGAAAACTTCGTTTGTCGGCGGGTACCTAGCAGCCTGCTGTTAAGATGTAGTCGATCATGTTTTAAGTTGCGGTGTCTGCTCATACCACACAACAGCCTCGTGGAAAAGAGGATCGTCACTGCCGCTGCTGGCAATGAGTGTCAGGCTGGGATCAGTCCCAATTACATCGTAGAATTCCTCATCGTAGACGTGAAAGGGCTTCTTCTTCAGGCCAGCAAGATCGTATCCAGGAGGTATGAAGATCTAAGCTTGAGGTTAAGTACTCGGCTCGTCCCCAAGCTTTTCCACAGACAAGAGACAAACTTACAGTCGACAAATTGGCCACGCTTGGCGGCGGGACAGATGGGAGGACGTTAAAGGCTTTCTGATCGATAAATTGAGCTTGGTCTTGTATATTCGCTCTCGGGACGCGGTGATCAGAGCCATCATTATAAGACGCGACGGCAACACCGACGGAGAGAACGCTCAGTGCCAAGGGAATATATGTCATCTTGAAGCTTTTATACCAGTTGTCCTTGTCTGCTGCCACTTTCTTTCTACCTTCTCCGGATGACGACGTAGGATGTTGTACTTGCATTGCCCAGCGCGGTACATGCCGCGTTATTTATACCCGGAGTCACTCTTAAACCGTTTCTGTGTGGCTTTACTACTATGGCTATAGTAGATTACCTAAGGAAATTAACAGAAGCACTTCCCAGAGGATGCTCTGATGATATCATGCCCCTGATGAGTAACCTTGTCTCTGTACTACTAAGGCATGCTATAGGTATGTGCGGGATAGCGCGCTCTGCATGAGCTTTTGCAGAAGCTACATACTGTAGACTGACCGGAGGCATGCGTGAGCGTTATCGGTGATCAAGACCTGCTTTCCCAGTTCAGAGCTGGCAAGATGTGGCAGGGTCCCCTGGCCCAAGTGCGGAGTAGGAAGCAAAGCCCCAACCGGGGAACCTGCTGTCTAGAGGAAACCCTTGACACTAGCACCTCCCCCGTAGAGGCTTTAATCTTCATTGGGTACCTACTATAGGCTTGATTTGGGTGTCGCATAGCGCACATTTGGTAATCTTTAAAGGTGCATGCTAACCTTTCTGGGAGCCGTGGCTCCAAAGTCTGCCCACGTTCCAGCAACCCCTGGGATAATTACACCCGAGGATCTCGACAACGGCACTTGCCCGATCGTGGGGTAACGAGGAACCCTTCAAGCTATTGGGGTACTCCATCCTCGCGGTAACGACAAATCAGAACTTTTTTTTTTTTTTTTTTTTTTTTTGGAAGTAAACTAGTCTCCTAGACGACATTTCTACTAGCCTCTGAACTATCAAGTCGCAAGATAGAAATGTCATCGCTGATGATTTTTCTTAGACAGGATCCCCGTACACTGGGTTAGGTAGGTAATTCAGTTTTCATGGTGTTCGAGCCCTTGGCACGCGGCTGAGGAGACGGGTATCAAGTTGCTAATGTTAACCTTGGGGGTAGGAATTTAGATAGTTATATGAAGATAGGGACGTTACTGTGATTTTTTGCGCGAACTTTACTAAAGGAACAGTACCCAGCTGCCCATCTTACGTAATGTTTTGAAGATCTAAGGCAGGTATCACAATTGAAATTGTCTATAGACAAGTCTTAGGGACCCGAGTTGAAAGGGCAAAGAGCACGCAGGAACAAGTCGTTGTCTAGGCACCTTCAGCTCTCTTCTAGGATCTTGGCCATGCCAAAGATTCATTATCCTGCTTCGTGGATTGTCCTAAGCCCAACATACAAAGCTTCAAAAGAACATAGGGGAAGGTCACTCTCAACGGCCTCAAGAACAAGGGAGGGAATAAATCAATAGCATTGTCTCTTAAACAATGGGCCCTTGTGAGAAAGACAAGATAACTCGTAGTATGTGAGGAGACACAGACAATGCCATTAACCCATTTCATCTACTATAAAAGCACCATCATATCCATGCGCCTAAATAGTCATTCTCGGTCTCGCAACTCAATCCAACACAAGCCTACTTAACCACCATCACACCCACAATTACAACACATTACCTGCCCAAAGACACTTCTATCTATCTATCCCACCAGCCCAACACACACCTAACACATAACACACAAGATGTTTTCCGTCCCTCGTCTTTCTTCTTCTTCTTCTTCCGCTCCCGCCGTCCCGGGCCCCGTGATCAGCCGTCCGGACACGGGCTGCAGCGCGACTCTGGGCGCGGGCCTGATCCCGTACCGGATCACCCACGGGCGGAAGTGCAAGTGTATCCCTGTAAGCGAGGACGAGGACTACATCAAGCTGGCCGAGACGGCGAGGGTGGCGCTGGTGGAAGGGATCCTGGAGTCCGAGAAGCCGACAGTGGCTTTTGCCATGTTGCTTCTTGGTGGCCAGGTGGTGTACTGATAGTATACTACACGATATGATCAAGGTAAGAAAGATCATGCATCAAGTGGTATGATATCGACAGTAGCTTTATGCGCTTTTCACTTCACTACTTGACCTTATTCTCGATAGACTAGACGAGGATGGAAGTGAGGTGAGTATGGACGGACTAAGGGAAACTAAACTACGAGGTAAGGCTTTGCAGTTCAGGGGCTATGTTGACTTCTCTCCTTTCTTTGGCCACTGAGTGGTTAGTCTCACTCAGTAATATAGACCTATGTACATATCCGATCCGTAAGCATATACGAATTATCACAGTATTAAAGCTCAGAATTTAAGCTCTTCTCTGCACCGTAAGTGTAGCTGTTTTTCTCATCGGTAGGTAAACTAGCATTGTTGCGGCTAAGCAAGATATAAGATACTAAAAAAGGTTTGGATTCGACATAGCAGAAATTATGATTTTGTAACTACCTGCAGTATGCCCGTTGAGCTCACTCGGAGACATCAATAAGCTGTTATATGTACAAAGCTAATTATAGTCGTCGTCAGACGGGGGTATCAGACAAAAAACTATGCTAACAAAAGGAGTGTGATGGAAATAACAACTAGGTAGGAGGTAGCCAGAGGATCAACCCAACACATCCGCCCATGCAATGAATGTGACATTAGGCTAGTATGTCATACCTTTTACCAACAACGTCGCCTTGCCTTGCCTCTAATATGCAGCATACCCGCCCAACGCCATTGCAAATGCTTCTCTCTTTCTTTCTCTATGCACTCAAAACACCACCATTACTATTACCATTACCACCACCGGCACCACCGGCTTCTATTTCCACCACCTCGCTTCCACCATCTTCTTCCGTAGTAGCGGGACCGGCCTGGGTCCCTTCTTTCTCCTCTCGTAGGATCTCTAACAATTGCGCTCGGACGATAGGATCCTGCTCTAGCTCCTGCCACAGCTGTCTCTCCCAATTCTCGCAATTCTCGGAACCATCGTCTGCGTTTCTGTTTCTGTTATTTTGCCAGGGCGGCCACTTCCAAAGGTCGTATAGTATTAAATTCCGCTTGGCGAACTTGAACGTCATGTCTAGCCCGATGAGGACGATTAGCACCCCGAAGAGTAAGCACCACCATAGCGTGTCCTGACCGAACGTGTTGACGAAGGAGCCCCGGCCGGCGTACGGGCTAGGCTGCGGCGTGTAGACGCCCGAGAGGAACGCTTGCCAGGCCCACCACCCGGAGACGGTGATGCCAAAAGCGCCGATGACGATGGCGGTCTTGTAGTGTGTTTCTATGATGCTTTTTGGGAGTCAGTAACAGGCAGGATTTTTTGTTTTTAAAAATGGGAAAGAAAAGAAAAGACAAAGTGTACGGAGGGCGGGGACTTACAAGAGCTTCCAATTGGTCCACAAAATACCAATTGAAAACGCCAAATCACCGAAAGCAAAGAGCCCATTATCACGAGGCCGACCAAACACGCCGTAGCCGAGCCAGATGAGTACCCAGAGCAGTGTTCCCTGGATCACGGCCCCCGTCATCCAGATGATGAACCGTGGGAAGTTGAGTTCGCGGTTCCGCTGGCCGTGGACGTACAATTCCGGAACAGCGAGCAGAGTGTCGGCGCTCAGGTCCTGCTCGAAGATGCCCATACAGAGGACGCAGAGGCTCGTGAACAGGACGTTGAGGACGGTAAGACTCCAGCTCTCGTACAGGCTAGTGCCCGTGTAGCCGTTGTAGCGCTGGTACATGGCCGTGGGCAGGTAGAAGAACATCTCCTTCCAGAACGTCGCGAGGATGAACTTGCCCGTGCGGACGTAGTTCCAGCGGCCGTGTACGAGGAGCAAACGCTGCAGGAACCGGAACTGCGCGATGGAGTAGTCGGCCACACGTGCAGCTTGAAGCCCTTCTTTTCCGGATATGCCGACCCCCACATGCGATGCGGAGATCATGGCCAGGTCGTTCGCACCGTCGCCGATAGCCAGTGTGAGGGCTTTTGGGACGCGTTGTCGAATCGCCTTGACGATCATGGCCTTTTGGGCCGGCGACGCACGACAGCAGATGACCGAGTCAACGGTGGGAATAAGGGTGTAGAAGAGTTCGGTAAGAGGAGCCGATTTCTCGACGGAGGCGAGGGTTTGCCCGTCTACCACGACAACGCTGTGGATGGCCCCGCTCTGCAAATCTTCTATCACGCCGCGGATCTGCCCCTCCAGGCTCCCTTTCGTGGAGTCGAGAATGAAGATGTCGGAGGCTGGACGGCAGATACGTGCCGAGTGAGCAATGTTAATGGCGGTTTCTCGTTTATCTCCCGTCAGCATCCAGATTTTAATGTTGGCACGTCGGAGCTTGTCGATCGTTTCAGGCACGCCGATTTGGAGCTTGTCTTCGATCGCGGTAGCTCCGACTAAATCTAGCATCTGCTCGATCTGCTCACCCGCCTCCTCAATCATGTCTTGGCGGTTTATCAAACTCGTCGTTGCCTTCTCGTATACCTCTTTCCAAGCCGTGTAATCCGCCTCGGGTACAAACTTGCGAGCAACGAGAAGCGTGCGAAGGCCCTCCGTGGCGAATTCATCCAGATGTTTGAAGCATCGTCCAAAGATGGTTGCCTCGTCCATTACGGAGGAATCGTCGAGGAAGCTGAATTTGTGAGTAGGAGGCAAAGGACTCAGGGAGGCCTTCCTTGACAATGTTTTAACCACATCTAAAGACGCGGTGCGAATATTAAGCGAAGGTCGACTCCTGTCTACCGACGACCGAGACCACGAAGGCTCGAGCGACCTACTCCGGTCAAGCATCGGCCGTTTGGCCGGCTGACCCGGATCAAGACTATCTCGATTTGCCACGAAACTGCGCCGCAGCGTAATGCTCGGACGGCCGCCAAAACTGTTGCGAACGTCGAGCTGCTCGCTTCGCCGTGCCATCTCGCGCTCGAGATCTGCGCTCTTGCGAACCTCTGTAGCCTTCTCTTTGGCCAGCTGGGCCAACTTCAACCTCGGCATGATGGTCGAATCCGCGCCCTTGCAAATAAGACAGATCCGCCCATCCGGGAAACGCACAATGATGGACATCCGCTTCCGCTTGCTACTAAACTCGATGACGTCTAGAATTTGGTAGATCTCGGTTGTTTCGTTCCCGCCTTCGGAGTTGATACGTAGCGTAACGGATTGGGAAGATCGGTGGGTTACCAAATATCCTAGTTCACGAGCGGCTTGCACAAGGGCGAGCTCGTCGGGCGACGAGGACTGGTACTCAAGCCGTCCGTCTTTCGCTTCTGGCAGACACGTATGGCACAGTGCTAAGCATAAGATGTACTCTTTGGCTCGTCTGGCAAATGGCGATGTAGGCCTCAGCCTGATGTACTCCAGGAGGTCTGAAGTAGTGAGATTTGGTTGCACATTGTCAGGCCTGCCCGTGGACCTCCACTGGGACGACCTCCTCCTGATCTCGAACGGAGTATTAGTGGCCGGAGAAGCAAGAGGCGTCATTTCGATATCCTCATGTATGACACTGCTGGTCTCATGAGTCTTACTCAATGAGAGCGTCTGCGTGGGGATGAGCCGCATGTCCTCTCGTTTTGCGTCCGACCCATCGGACTCTAAGTCCATCTCGTGAAGCCAAGGTGTGCCGGCAATACTCATCTTTCGGAATTTCATGACGTTGTCTGTTAAGGTACCAGTCTTGTCTGAGAAAACATAACTAACTTGTCCGAGATTCTCGAGAATCGTGTTGGTGTTGCACCGAGCGGGCGTGTCGGAGACCTCATCGTACATTTCTATATCTCCATTCAGCAAGAGCATTTGACCAATCCTTGTCAGCTCCAGAGTCACGTAGAGCGACAGAGGAACAATATTGTTGTACTGAATTGCGTAGCCAATGATGATTTGTTTGAGCGGCACTGTCGCACTAGCAATGTATGGTGCATGGCGTTCTGTTGCCCACCGCCACATGACATAGCCGGCCGAACAGCCGGCTGTGAGCACGATGACGTAAAAAACCAGGGTAAGAACTATCCTGTTCGCCATGGCCTCGAGCGCCGGTTTCTTTGCCTCGGGGTGTTGGTTCGCATTCATGCGGATTTTGCACTCCTCTCCGGTGTTGATGACAAGGCCGATAACGCAGCTCGTATTTCTTATGGTGCTACCACGGTATATGACTTCGTTTGAGGTTAATGGGAGTGTCTTCTCATTCACAAGAACTCGACCATCAAAGCGGTACAGATCGGGGTTTGGGTCCTCAACTACAAACTCAGCCAAGGTCGATCGAAGGCCAGCTATCGTGTCACAATCCTTAAAATCTGGAAGGGATTCCTTGCTCTTGAGATTGGTCTCGCCATCAAGGTCCATAGTGTCAATGTAAGCCAAGCCGTTCTCGCCCGTCGCATGAAGAAGAACGATATCAGCAGGAACTGCCTCGTCACGCTGAAGTTTGACTATGTCCCCAACTTTTACGTCTCGCCATCTAAGTCTTGCCCATCCATAGTCGCCATCCTTGTCGTCACTACCAGGCTCTCCAATGAACGTGATTGTCGGGGACTTGCGATTAAATCGTGTCCAGTTAGTTGTACCAGCCTGTATTGGCTCTGATGTAATTTTCCTTAATACAGTAGTAGCGTTCGCGTTTTCGACTTGATCTAGGCGATGGCGCTTATAATCGTCATAGCCTTCTTTCACAATCGTTAGGAGGACGAAGAAGAACAAGGGAACGATTGTTGTGTAGTTTCCTGTGGTGCTGAAGCCAGGGATTGTTTGTGGAATGCCGACAGCCAAGAAATAGGCATTGGACAATCTCGTAAACTGAAATATCAGCTGTTTGGGAACGAAATCGTACACGGTATAACGGGAAGTGCGGATGGTGTTGGATACATAAGCGCCTCCGCGCCGCTCGTCGTTAAGAGGTCGAGGGTTATCGAGTTGTAACGGGATGTGGCGGCCATCTTTGGACGGTTTTAGGGGCTTTTGTCGGAGTATGGTTTCGATGAAAATTTTCTGATAACACTGAACGGCGTAGTCATGCATAACCGTCTTGAGATAGCGACCTTGTTTTCTTTGTCGCTGCTCCCACGATTTATAAGCGCTTGCACTTCTTGTCTCTGTTCCATGTCCGGAACTCTGCCGAACGAAGGACATAACGTATTCCTATTTTAATTATTTCTTTGGATGTAGTGGTTTTAGACCGCAAGGCGGCCTTTGCGACAACATTGCCAATCTGTCGGGTAGCGTAGTAACACTTCTTAGCGATCGGTGGCTTTAGGAGGCTTCGTCCAGATCTCGAAACGGAGATGACGGGTCGCGACAAATCTTAATCACTCTGACGCGAGGCAAACGAATGCACAGCGCCAAGGATCAACAAGACTAGGTAATAACAAACGCTCAAAAGATTGCAAGTAACGGTTATGTGTTGGCTTGTCGCAAAAGAGTGGTTTCGATGTGCTGTGTATGTACCTTGGTTTGTTTAAGACCAATGCTCGTATCCGCAAATTAGAAGGCAGAAAACCAAGCCTACCTAAACAAACGATGTAGTTACGTAGTGAGCGCGTCAGACCAACAGCAAGAGATCTAGATAGGGACTGTTGTACGGTGTCGGAGATGTCGGTTGGAGATTTGGAAAAGAAGCGTAGTGCCCCGGCCAGTCCCGCCTATCCGAGTCAGTCAACTTACTAACCTATGGAGTGTACTAAGTTCTCGGAAATTCCTAAATTTAGCAAGATGATAGTCCGTCCCGATTGTTAATAACAGGTTACAACAGCCTTCTCCCCCTTCAAGGGTCCCACACCAGAGCCTCTATGCTTGGTAAGGTGATCTGTTTGGGTGCTAACTCTTTCATCGCTCCCAGTCTCGTCCGACCGAATATCTCAAGAATGCCCTCAAGTGATTGTGGTCGCAAAGATACCCAAGTAAGAGCACTGGGCCCGATGCAGCAGTATGTTTGTCGAAGAGCGATACTACTTCCCGGCTGTTTGCTAGGTTGACAAGTAGGTATTGCGCAGGTACTGATTACTATCCCTTTGTCATTAGGTGGTCACATTATTTATGGCAAGTTCAAAGAGAAGCTGGCCCCAGAGTGGTACAGCGAGTGGGTCTCGATGAGAAACTAAGGTTACTTATAGAGCCACCCCTATCCAATAGGTACTCAACGTCAAACATCAATCAGCAAAAACCATACTCTACCGCCGTAGACTCGAATAGCTAGTAGAGATGAAAATGACGGACTATGCATAGGTATCACTAGCTCCAGCAGTCACCTATGGTATATCTATAGAGCAAGTAGAACCCTCTCACTCTACTAGAAGATCCTGCTTTACATAGTATGTAAGTCTCCCAAGTGCGTGGGGGCCTTTGTGAGAGTCCTTCAAAACTCTTGGTAGACCTTACCGCTTACCGTATTACTGTGCTTAAGAATATAAAACGGATTATAAAATATTATCAGAACATAAAGATTGCCTCCGGGTAGTCCTCCAGATCTAACCGAAGCTAGGTCAATAGCAACACAATGAGTACTTAGGCTTTACCTGATCAGATCTACGTATCCTAACATGTTGATAGTCTTATGAAATAACTGCAGTTAAGTACATTTATCGTCAACGTAAATACTCACCTAACCTCTGCACGCCGCTGACCGGCATAAAGATGACCAGTCTATTATGTATCGCATTTATCGCTTCCCTTTTCAAGGTATCCGACGCAACCTTTGAGCTACACCTCTGACCCTCTCCGCCTCCTCTGTAGGTATTACGTAGTAGTCGGGGCGCAGACGCGTTGTCACTGCGCATAAAAGAAGGTAGGGCAGACCTGAAACCGATAGCCGCAGTGCCGCAAGCTAGTCCCTCACATCTCCTGAGTTATGTGTAGTTTTGGCTTTGTAATTTGCTTCTTGAAGTCTGTAAGCGAAGGGGGTGGTACGGGCTGCAGATTGTTGACCTGAAGGAGGCAACCGGCTTCCTAGGAAGCCATCTGCAAGCAAAGGGGCGATGAACTTAGTCGATACGCGTTAGTCTAGGACCACATGCATCACAAGTAAGGAAGATGCTCGAAAAGGTAGGGTGGACAATAGGAGGCCCCGGATGATTCAGGAGGTATTGGCGTCAGCTCTCATGATTCGTTCAAATATCCTAGGTGATCTGCCAGTACATGCTGGTTCACAGGACGAAAGAAAGGCTCGGAGGTACGCAGTATTCTCTACTGCGGTGGTAGTTTAAGTATATTTAAAGGGTATCTCCCGCCCTCTTCATCTGTCTCATCTACACTTCCCCAACCCTTATCACCTTGCACCTGAACCCTCGACTTTTTAAACAAGCCCCAATTTTACCCCTTGCCAGAGCCTAAATTACTGTGCACAAGTCTCCTACGTCTTCAACTCGAGAGCCTAGTGGTGTTGATGCCCTTGACGTTGGCGGTGCAGGGGATGTCGATGGACCCGAGGATCGACTAGATGGTGGACGGGTCCGTGGGCGTCCTCTCAAATGAGATCGACGTCTTCCGCCTGTCCGAGGTGTGGTTGCACTTCTTCGAGAGCTCCATCGTCCTGGTCAGCTCCTTGTAGACCAGGTCGTCGATAAACATCTCCTAGTTCGAGTCAATGTTCTCCAGGACGTACTTATGGATCTCGCTTATCTCGATGACTGACTCGATGGCCGTGCTGTTGTGACTGACATTACGAGATTTATGCAGAAGTTAGTGCTAGCACTTCGCTTTGACAAACTACATCAAAACCTTGGACCAAACATATCAACGAGATGTCCAACACGCTCATCTTCAACAGGGCCAACAAGGACAAGTTCCAGAGGACGTACCTCCGCGACTCTGACGACAAGGAGGACCAGGCGCGAGGATGCGACCACGTGCCTGACGTTCTGGCTCGACAAGATGCACAAGATATACACACTGACGGTGGCCAACGAGACGGTCTCCGCCTTGTTCCGGCAGAGGGGAGACCCGAGCGTGGACTCGATTACCAGGCAGATCATCTCCTCGTTCAGGACTGCAATAGAGTTCTCCCCGGAGGTCGAGGACACCTTGCGTAGAATCTTAAAGCGCGAGAAGTGGCTACGGGCAAGTACTCTATCACGATGTAGACAATCGAGACGGTCATTGCGACCTTGTACATCAGGAGGAATGACGTAGACTTGACTGGGGTCAAAGAAAAATATATAAAGTCGATCAAGATGATCAACATGCTTACGACGAAGACTTATTAGTGCAAGTCTTCGGTAACAATATGAGGGGGAGCTAGGCCGGCTAGATCGCGTGGAAGGGACACCTGGACCAGGTCGGGTCCGAGCCTTACCATGGTGATATGCTATGCAAGGGGGTAGGAGGTTGCGGGCAGAGCTTCCAAGGACGTCCGGGTGCGTTCGTCGTTGTTGATAATACTATGTTAGTCTATGTGCTTCGACGATCAGAGCGCGCTCTTAGGTACCGAGCCCAACTGTTCTACACATAGTAATATAAGTCCGCAGTACTTGCAGGCAACTAATTATAGCTTACCTGTGTTAACATAGATTTTTAGGTGTCTATTAAGGCCACTACTGCCACCGCAAGCAGCAATGCGACGGTAAGTCTACTGGGCAGGCTGTCTACAAGCAGGTTCAATAAAAGCCACAGGTTAAAGCTACATATGTAAAAGAAAGTTAGTTTCCATACCTATTGGCAGCGTTTCTTGTTCGTAATGTTGCGTATGATCTGCAGGGCGAAGTAAGGCTGTTCGAGCTGGAGGCCGGCTATAGCACCGGCATGCGGGCCTTGCTTCGCTAGGAAGTAAGGATACGTGCCATTCTGTTACGCTATTTAGCCGTACTGAGCAACTACTTTGTGCCTTCGGCTCACTTCACCTTTTTTTATTCTCAACACTCCCAGTGCGCTAGAGTCAATCCAAGCCTTGTCTACCCTTCCAGCCTTCGTTAATTTAGCCCAGATCGTGACAATTAGCTCATCGCATCGCCGTAAGGTCTCCTCGGTTTCGATTAGGTCTCTCTTACAGATTTTCCTAATATCAACAAACACTATGATTTTCATTATCCCAATCATTATCTCAATCTTTATGGCGGTGATCTCTCTAGTTGGGTCAATTACTAAGGCCGCCATCTCAGCTTTTGTCACTTTGCGAAGCGATAGGGTGAAACGGCTCTCCGAAAGTGAAATATTAGTTGCCAAATACCGAGATCCTCTTCTTCTAGCAACCGCGGACCTGCAATCACATCTCCACAATATTTATCAGCGGCGCCTCCTTTCCGATTATCACCAAAATAGAAGTAAAAAAGACTATGTTGATTTTTGGACGCCTTATGTAGTGGGCCAGTACTTCTCTTGGGTATATATCCTCCGCCGGCAAGTCCAGTTCTCCCAATTCTCAACGGACAAAAACAATAAGAAGCTTTCGGACGCTCTTGATGCTATTCAGAAGTCATTCAGCACTGATTACTACACCCTAAGCGATCTAGATGAGGCGCTATTCATGCTATGGCGCGGACAACAAATGGCTATAGGGGAAATCATGACCGTCACGGAAGGTGAAGAACTTTTTTGTATGCGGTATTCAGCATTTTCCAGTAACTACAAGAGCGATACCTTTCAACGGTGGTTCGAACCTATCAGCGAAGGAATTACTAGGCTTGTGGACGAACACTCTCACCCGAACCACCTACCGGGAAACAGATTGCGTCGTGTGCAGCACCGGCTACTAGAGTTGATGGACATCTTAGACCCTAGCTATTTGGGCCCAGCGACGATGCGGGGACCAGTGGATGCTGCGCCTGGTTGTGGTTGTGTGAGGTGTAGGTAACGGCCTAAGCCGGTGTAGTCGCCTGAGGCGCGAGCTAGGTCATAACGGCTAAGAAAGCCACGAGAAGCTGAGCCAGACCGTTCTTTGGGATTTGCTGATGTCTCCTATGGGGAGGAAACTTTCGGAAAGTGCCACCAGCCCATCCGTCACAGCTACTGAGATGCTGTCAAATTTGAGCCAATTGATTGATTCTTCTGTTTTGTGGAAGCTGAGTCTGCTCTGCAAGCTAGGCGTCTACTAGTAAATTTTATATGGTGGGTCATGGGTGGCAGAGCATCCTATGCTCACCCCTTATGCTGGGATATGATACTCTGCTCCGTTCATATTGTTATATCTAACAGATACACATGGTGAATGAGGAAAGACTTCATGGTTTCCGCTTAGAATTATTCGATTATACTTCCTGTACCTTGCGCCGAAAATGCGACGAAAGCTAATCTCCTATGTACAGTAACAGGTCGCGAAGAGTGCGCTAGCATTCTACCCTATCAAAGCAATTTGTCTTCTGGTTGGAGAACAGAGCAGTAATTACCCATCCCGCTTGCGGCAATCTCATCCTCCGCCACCTCCGCTTCACTCTTCCGTGCCTTTTTGATCTTCGCTACCTCTGGCGTAGGGATCTTGCGTTTCCGACCACGTCTTCCCCTGCCCGCGGTAGCTTGTTCTTTCGCAGCACGCTTCTCTTGTGCCTCGGCAATGTCCTCATAGCTCGGCGAGCGGCTTCGGTATGCTTCTAAGAACCCTGTCTGGGTTGAAGGGATAAAGACCAGCCTTCATCCATCCAGCCTTAATGTTCTTAGATGTGAGCGCCTTTTCTCGGGCAGGGCTGTAGAGAGACGTGAAGTGCTCTTTACCGACTGTATTCGCGCCTCCTCGATACAGTCGTTCGACTTCGTCGCGATACGCTGCCTTCAGGGGGCCAAATACTCCGATGTCACAGGGCTGGAGTTTGTGGGAAGTGTGGGATGGAATACGGCACAGGATGATGTTGTTTTCAAGGCAATACTCCAAGATTTCGAGCGTCTCGTATGTCCCGAAGCCGCCACAGATGGGTACCCGCGGTTTCTAGTTAGCCTACACTTTGGTTTGGGGGTCAAACACGTTTGATCCACTCCAAGCTGATCTTGAAGTCCGTGTATCCAGATTGAGAGCACGCGTAATACCATCCAGGAGTGGGATATGTCGTCCAGTTGCTTCGATGGGTCGCGGCTGGCCACACGATCATTGGAAGAAGGGACTTACCGTCGGCAGATATACACTGGATCGCAGTCATCATTTCCCGCTTGACGTCAGCGCCTCTATAGTCTCGCGGGTCGTCCTTACCTATCAGGACCTTTACGGAGCCGAGCATGCTCGGCATTACTCCAGTTTCGTCCAATGTTGTAGACATTTCCTGGAACAATAACTAGGTCTTGTAGTTCCTTCCCGATGATCTCAAACCAGTGTGTGATCTTATCATGTATATTTCTATTGTGACGATTCCAGTCTATCCCCTTCACTTTCTTCGGTTTGAGCTCTGGTGGTGGTAATCGTAAGAGAAAGGAACAGCGTAGCGGTGACAGACAGCAAGCCCAGAGGGCACGTGGCAGATAGCCATAGAAGCTGGTAGAATCTTGCCATGGGTGGGTTTTAACAAAGCACGTACAAAACGAAATAATGCGTGTGATAAGCGCAACGTAAGCGGCGCTAAACTTGGTCAAAGCCTGGCAAATTCATGGCATCACGGCGAAACTCCCGAAATGCCAATCACTAAGGGCTAAGTGTTGATGAAACCTGATGCAAGAGTGTTTCGAACTAGGACTTCCATCGTACACTCCCGAAATTTGAAAATCTCCAGACGTTAATGTTATAGCAGATAGTAAAGGCTCGTAGGAAGCCGGTTGCCTTACTTTAGGCCAACGATCTATAGCCCGTGCTCCCCCCTAGGCGTCTAGATAGCTTCAGACTGATCCTGAACGCTTGCCCTCACCCCATTGTCGCCTTCGCTTACAGATCAACTTCCTAGAAAGTCAGTTGCCTCCTTCAGGTCAACGATCTGTAGCCCGTATCATCCCCTTCGCTCGCAGATGGCTTCCTAGGAAACCGGCGCTTACAGGTGACTTTCTAGGTCGTTGGCGCCTCCTTCAGCCCAACAGCCAGTCTAACAGTATGCCAGCGCGTATTAGGCATCAACCCTTTCGCTTACAAGCTAATGTAGGCTTCCAAAGGGCTGGTGTAGTTCTTAATGCAGCAAGGCTACACCGGCCTCCTAACATAAGAGGCAAAGAAAATAGTGTGATCACCTCTACAGCTCCTTTACTAAAGCACAAAAGCAGTTCTGCAACGTCGACGGTGAGCTGACCCCTTTTTGCCCCTCGTATAACAACCGTAACGAGGCTCGGAAGAAGGCTGGAAAGCAACTGTTACCGGTCAGCTAGCTCAGGCCTAGCATGGCTATGCTTGACCAAACCCACCCACAAGGTGACAAAATTGCTAGCCTAGCCTGGCCTGTCGCAATAGATCCATAGTCTTTTTTCTGGTGTTAGGCACAACTCGAAGGTAAGCGGGCCCAAATATCTAGGCAGCTTGCTCGGCAGATGCGCAGCCAATATAAAAAGATTATATACCTACATAAGCCGGTTGAAGTCTCTTAGTAATTGTTGCGCTTTGATAGATTATTGGGTAGAGGGGGATGTCAATAAGCCGGTGCGAGCCTGCAACGAAGAACAAGAATATGGGCAAAAAGGGGCCGTACTTGCCTGTTCTTTCAGACTAAATAAATTACAGGTACCTAGCATAAATACCTTGCGCAGAATGGAAGAAAGAAAGAAAGAAAGAAAGTAAAAGGTTTAGGAATTAGTAGACAAAAGTAAGGTTTGCATTTGCTATAACTAGTACAATATAGAAAATGCAGCAGATTTAAGTTTACGGAGAACCGTTACACCAAGATCAGAGCCTTAGGATAAGAAACCGACTTAATACTACAAGTGCTGCCTCTATGAGATCTGCCTCCATCTGCACATCTACCTGATCATCCTCATTCCAGACACCACCTAACATAAAATAAAAGCCTTCATCGTGATTTGATCCTAACCCGGCAGGCCCTTATTATCTGTTAACCGTAGGTATGGTTTGAAATTGGGTTGAAACTTGCCAAGACAACCCCATAAAGTGGCTTCTTTAAGCAGTGATGGGACTGTTTAAGTTAGGGTTATATACGCGATGTCATGCAGTCGGAATTGCAGTATCAATGGCAGCAATATGCCGAACTCGCAGTTGGGTAAATGTAATAACCTGGAATAATTTGGATACTGTATGGTCTCTAACTTTTGGGCACCTTGAACTAGCTAAGTAACGGGGGGTTAGAGTTGTTAAAGATCATACTGCTGCACCGCATAAGGCAGAAAGCTGCTTGCACATCAGAAACCTCGTCAGAGGTTATTTACATTTAACTCAGTAAATGCTTTATAAATCAAGGAAATTCTATAGACCCAGATAAGTTGATTTGAAGTGCACATCGAGTAGAAAGAAAAGCCTCCGCTAGGAGTTAAAGATAAATGCCCAGTCATCCCACATAGAGGGGTAATAAATGTCACAGTGGCTTACTCGTTTAGAACGGACGGTGCACTGCAGATACCTTGCAGTGCCGCTGTGGCAGGCATTCCCCAGGCTCGAGATAACGATAACACCACTAAAACTCCGAGTGTTACCCGCGTGCCCGTTCTTGCACATGACAGCGACGCTGGGAGATCCTCGAGTCGGTCTTGTACCCGTACATTAATATCCGCTCTCTCACGAACTTTAGAGTTTTCGTGTGTTTATCTGCCCTCTCTTGCGCTTTATTCCAGATATCTCGCGGCATAGGAGCGGCACATCCCGAGTGTGGATGCCTCCCCTTAAACAACCACCTCGCCAGCAGACCAGTCGCATCGTTACCTGCGACCATGACCCCGCGATGAGCCACCCCAAGCCGTTGGAAGAGGATTTGCTACACAACACTCCTCCCATTGCTACCACTTCAACTTCCACTTCCAACACGGTCCTTCCTAGTAGTATAGTAAGCGAGCAGCATGTCGGAGAAAGCATGGATTCGAACACCAACAGTGCCCGTCCGGATTTTGGAAACTTAATCGACCTTGATGATACGACTCCAAACGAACAGCCTCATGCCAAACCTGTTGCTGAAAGGCAAAATGGCGCCAAAATCGATCCTCAAAATGAAGCGGATATAGCGACCGACCCCATGGAATCCTCCGTCGCCACCTTGAAACCCACGAAACCACAATACCTAACCATTAATACAACCCCTTATATCGACCCAACACCCCCTACACCGACAGCCTCCCAACCCCCTTCGAGAACAAGTTCCGCGCATAGGTCTAAGGGACAGAGCTCGGGATCTTCACCGGCGCGGTCTGACACAGATATAGGCGATGATGAGGCTCGTTTCGCCAGTGAGGACGAGCGCGAGGGCTCCTCGCGCTCTGAGATTCAGAGCATCATGGAGCAGTTCCCAGTAGATGGCGGTGGGCCAGGAGAGGAAGAGGTCATGAGTCCACGGCTCGAGATCGCCTCACCGCTTCTAGCCAGCCCCCCTATACAGCATCCTCCTCGAAAATCCAGCCTTGAACCGTTAGCTCCCAGCATTGCACAACAGATTCATGAAATGCAAGGCCTGAGAATTTCAGACACCTCTTCGACAAGTGCGCGATCGAAAGGAAAGCTCCTTGAGGACAACGATCACCGTCCCCCTGTGCCGCCGAAAGATGTGCATTCAGATGAAAAGCCGAACACCGCAGGTTCCCCGGTCTCGTCTACGACGACGCTCCACCGACCCCCACCACCCGAGCCTGAGCCAGAACCAGCCCTGCCGTTCGATTTTCACCGTTTCCTAGAGCAATTAAAGCATAAGAAAGCAGATCCTGTTGCACGGTATCTGAAATCCTTCTTGAACGAGTTCGGGAAGCGACAGTGGATGGTGCACGAGCAAGTCAAGATCATCAGTGACTTTCTCGCTTTCATCGGAAATAAAATGGCGCAATGCGAGGTATGGAGGGACGTGTCGGATGCTGAATTTGACAATGCTCGTGAGGGCATGGAAAAGTTGGTCATGAATAGGCTCTACAGCCAAACATTCTCGCCCGCCATTCCTGCACCCCAACCAATTCCAGGTGCAAAACCGAAGAAGCGCGGAGGAGAGCGGCCTCTAGGTCCAGGTCGGAAAGGACAGCATCAGGAAGATGTCGAGAGAGATGATATCCTCGCTCAGAAGATCAGCATTTACGGATGGGTGAGGGAGGAACATTTAGATATACCGCCTGTCACTGACAGCGGGAAAAGGTTCCTCTCTTTGGCTCAACAAGGTCAGTCCCGAAGACATGTTGCTGGTAAAACGATGCTAACCAGACCAGAACTATTAAAAATCAGGTCGTATAGGGCACCCAGAGACAAGATCATATGTGTGCTTAATTGTTGCAAAGTCATATTCGGTATTTACCCTTAACTGCTCTCGGTGGCTCGCGACCGTAATTCAACAGCACCAACTTACTTGTCCAATAGGCCTCCTAAAACATACGAAGTCAGATTCTTCGGCTGATAGTTTCATGCCGCTTCTGATTTACGTTGTGCTCCGGGCCAATCCAGAACACCTAGTATCCAACGTCCAGTATATCTTGCGCTTCCGTAACCAAGAAAAGCTAGGGGGTGAAGCAGGGTACTATTTATCTTCTCTGGTGAGAATCAGCTTGCGCCAACGTTTTTTGACCTACAGCTTACACATTCACCAGATGGGTGCTGTGCAGTTCATCGAGAACATGGACCGCACGACTTTGACGATATCTGATGAAGAGTTCGAACAAAACGTCGAAGCCGCCGTCTCGGCCATAGCTGAAAAACATCGTACCGAAGAATTGGTCTCGCTATCGCCCGCAAACATGTCTGAGAAAGGCGGGTTGTCTCCGGGAGGGTCATACCCGGCTCGGCCATCATTTGAACAACAAGACGGCGCTAGGACGCCGCGGCGATCTACATCCACCGATGGTCCAGACTCAGGCGATGAGGCACCAGCAATATCTGGCCTGCTCCGTACTATTCAAAGGCCATTATCCTCTATCGGAAGGATGTTTTCCGACGACCCCACTGCTGCCGGACCAAGCACGGCCTCCCCTATCCCACAGCCGAACCCAGCACCTCCGCGAGTAAATTCACGGCCAAACCCAGATCCTCAGATCCCGCCAATAAGCGTACGGCAACAGCTATCTGCACAGGAGGCGGCTGCTAGGCAAGCAAGCGCCGAGGCCGCCGAGGCACAGAGACTGCAACGAGTGGAACATAACAACGTGGTTGAAACCCTGGCGGCCATGTTTCCCGACCTTGATCGGGAGATCATTAGCGATGTCGTACACCAAAAACAAGGAAGGTCAGTAGGCAGTAGTCAGCATCAACATTCGCATCATTCCTTGTCCAACGAACCCAGATCTTACTAACATGGATGATTGGAATATAGGGTTGGCCTTGCAGTTGACGCGTGTTTGGCTTTGAGCGCTTGATTTTAGAGAACAGCTATCGGTCAATGAGACCGCTCCCTCCCTCGGCCCCCCGAGTTCGCAACTCCGTGAGATGAGACATCTAGATAAACTCCCTACACCTAAGGGCTCACTTTACTCACATGCTTTTTATCATATTGGCTTTGGTTTTTTAGTCGGATTTACAAAGTGAAGCTCCAAAAACTACCCCCTGCCTGTCCCCTATCTGATCCATCTCATAGTTGAGTTTACCTATCTACTTTACTCCTTAACCTAGTAACATGATGACGAACGAAGAATTATGCTTCGCCATCCCACCTAATATTAAAACTTATTCACATCAGATGTCAAAGCGCATTTGATATGGGTCGCGCGGATCCCTCCAATTTCTGGGTGGAATATCACAGTTAAAAATAATATGTCAGTAGAGATAGAGCAAGTAAGTCTATTGGCTAGCCAACCTAATTAGCTGTCTGTGTTTTGCTGCATCATATTCTCATACGGATGGATTCCAAACTGTTTGTACGTGATTGCCTCCCTCGTAGGTATGTATATTTCTCCATGAGTCATCGTGCATCTAGTATTTATGAACCGGTCAAGGGGTAATGTTCATAAGACTGCTCGCTCCTTTTTAAGTTATATAAAAGAAATGGGAAGGGAGAAAAAAGAAAGCAGAAGGAGGAAAAGAATAATAAAAAGGCCAGTCGAATCACGAAGGGGAACAGCTAGGTATGAAACGTGAGATATATGTATGCATAATGTGTTCTTCTATATACGTCCAAGTCAAAGGCCGGGCCGGAAGCCAACCCGACCAATGAATGCAAAAGGCTTTAAGACGGGGGGGGAAACTATATACAGTAAAAGTGTGCGCGTTTAAAGGCGACGTTAAGATAATTTTTCTTTTCATCCATCCATCAATCATCTTCATCATCTTACTCTTCTCCCTAGGTCGGAGACGACAAAAAAGGAAGAAGGAGAGGACATGATAATAAAAGCAGCCGCTTAAGTAGCCTTGAAGGTCGAGTTGATGGGGCCGAACTTGATGTTGGAGTAGATGACGCTGGCGTTGGGCGACTTGGACTCGACGTCGGCGGGGACGCCAGAGCCGGTGTCGCAGGTGCCGCGGGCGGCGCCGGGCTTGCTGGAGTCGACGGGGAAGGTGGAGTCGAGCCAGAGCATGTTGGAGGCGTGGTCGTCCCAGACGGACATGACGAGGACCATGTCCTTGGAGAGGGCCTGGCCCATCTGGGCGAGGCCGCCGCGCTGCTCGAAGACGTTGGTGTCGCCGAAGGCCGTCTTCTGGGCGCTGCAGTACGCCGAGGTGATGGAGTTGCCGCTGACGCCCGAGATGGTGCTCTGGCTGTTGGGGATCACCTTGCCGTTCTGCACGTAGAAGCGCTTGATCTCGCTCAGCTTGCCGCCCGACTGGAGGAACTGCGTGACCACGGTGATCTTCTTGCTCGTGTCGATGGTGAGGCCCTTGCCGTAGAAGCTGGTGTCGCCCTGGCGGTAGCTGTTGAAGTCGCATCCGTCGGGGTCGCAGTCGCCGGCGTAGCGGTCGTCCGAGTAGGTGCCGCCGCAGTCGTTGCTCTCGCAGATGTGGTAGGCGGAGTTCGAGCAGGGGTGGGGAGTGTAGGCGGTGGCGATCGAGTTGGCCTCCCAGATGTCCATCTCAGCACAGCAAGCACCCATGTTACCAACGCCGGCGTTCGCGTCGTTGGTCGATGGGTTCCAGCCCTCAATGTTGGCCTAGAATAGAATCTCGTTAGAGGCTTTTAAACCCTTTCCAATCATCCGTTAGAGATAGAAGAAATACATACCTTGCCACCGATGAACTTGAGGTCACGAGGGCACTGGGAGTCGCAGTAACCTGTACCGTACTTGGCACCAGCGGTGTTGCCGGAGTACTTGGACTTGCCACCATCGAGATCCATGGAGACGAAGTACAGGGCACCGTTCAAGCCGCAACTAAATTTGTCTTCGTTAGAATATGTTCCTTGCTCTCTTTGGATGTAGGAGGGTGATCATAATGACTTACGGTAGGTTAGAGACATCGACATCGAATGTAAACTCGTTGCCGAGTAGCTTAAAGCCCTGGTAGGTGTTCTCGTCCTTCATCAAGTACAGACGGCTTCCGATGTTCTTGCTGTACGGGCCCTGGGTGACGAACTTGAGGGTGAGGGCATTACCAGATGTGCTGGCACCGTAGGTACCAGAGTAGTCGGCACCGTCGATGCAGCAAGCCTTAGCGCACGAGTCGGGGTCTTTGCAGAGGGAAGAGTCGAACTCGTTGCCGGTGTAGCAGTTAGTTCCGCTGGAGTCGTGGAGCCATCGCCAGTTGGCGTCGACGGTGACCTGGCCGTTGACGGTGCTGCAGCTACCTCCAGAAGCGCACTGCTGCCATGACAGCTTGGGGTGGGTCTCGGCAGTGAGGGTGCCAGCGCACTGGGCTTTGGCAGTGGCCACAAGGGCCGCGATGGCGGCGAGTTTCTGATACATTATGATGAACTCGATCTGGTCAAGGCAAGAACTGACTTGTTATGACTGGATAGTTGACTGGTGTGGTGAATCACAAGATCTTCTCTCAGAGGATTGCGATGCCTCGACTTTATATACAGGCGCCGCCCCTGACCGAGACGTGGCTGTAGATATAGCTCTAAGACGCTCATCATCATGCCGTTACCCTTGTGGACGATCATAGATCTGCCATTTCCAGATACTGGAGGGACAAGGCCCCGAGTTCTCGCCTTGGGAGTATAGTCCGGTGGGGTGGGCGTCCGGCTGACGGGCCGCAAAGAATCAAAGATGGCATTGATGGAGGGAGACATACGTAAGGCTCAATTTCCAGGGGCAAGCCTGATGGGATGGCAAGGTGATTGTAAGGGGGGAGAGTAGGGGCAGCACGGGATCGCACCTCGTCGTACCTGTGGCCTCGCGCCTACTAGGCCAGGGTGAGCATAGCCATACACATGCCATACCAGGTGCGGCGGACTGCTCCGGGGAGCATGGCCCTCTCAGTCCTCGACAAGACTCCACAAGCGAGAGCCGGAGCGGCGGGTCAACTGTCACGGCGAAGTACAATAATGGCCTATGCTGTACAGAATAATATAGCAGTACAGCTAAAGGAAGGGTTCTCGGAGTGGGTACAACAGTCACCTGCTCATTGGAGGCCTTTCCTCAAATGTAACGGAAGAGCTCACCCGAACACGACTAGTTAGGACAATGAGTAAACACGCTGGGAGGGTCAAATATCAGGGCACATAAGGGGCAAGGTGTGCATTCCATTGGCTTTGCACACTTGTCTTGCCATCATGGGCATTCAAGGCCGTCTTAGTCAAGACACCCATCGCTCGTTAAAAATGGAAGCGTCGATGACGATCATCTCCAAGACTCGCTTTCTTTCTGCTGGGTTACTCCGCAGCAGCGTGGGAATCTCGTCCAAAGAGAGACACAACCCCCGCACGACAAGACGGCACCGAACCAGGTTGCCGGTGTGCCTTCATTTATGTGACCTGGCTGGTGGGAAATCGTCTGCCTGCGCTGGCCTCCAGAAATGCTCCAGTAACTCCACGAAAATGCCCATCGCAACCCACTTCAGTAGTAGATGTGCAGAGGCTGATGCCAAGTGATGCATTTAATATCAAGCTGAGTCTATTAAGACAACGACATCAACGCCATATTTGCCGTATTCACCGTTAGTGAACACAAATTAAACATGAATTAGTCGCTAGGAACCATCAATCTGACGATTCGCCTTACATAGAGAAAATGCAGGGCACGTAATATCATTGATTTCATTTCAGCATTTATTCTTCGCCCGCACGCACGGGCATATTCCATCACTTTGACGCCATTAAAACATCATGCGCTGACTAGGTAAAAAGTAACGAGATATCGTACTTACCGTATGACCTTGTCCTTCTCATCGCCTGAAGATAATTTCCGCTTGGGCGCAAAATGAATGCTAGGTAATGTCTGTGCCAGGTAGGTCAAGGCTAACCTTGGTGTTTAACACGAGCTACTTATACCTACCTACCACAGTTTTCTCTGTGCTCCGCATAAGAGTCTCATTCATTGAACCACGGAACCCCACTCAATGGTGGCAGCGCGTGCCGCGTTTCGTTCAAGGTTCGTGGTGGTGTAGGCATGGTATGGTAGGGTTCCTATGGTAGGGTTCCATGATCGGATATAACTTGGTCATAATAGAAAGATATCTGTACGCCACACATGTATGCATGTATGTATGTTTCAAAATGAAATAAATTGCATACCTTGGAAAAGACACCATGGGCAACGAGCCGATTTGCTACGACTTCGTTACCATGAAAATGGAGCATCCAGCAATATCAGGAGCGGTGCGGAACGAGTAATATATACCACCGGGAACCGGTAGTCGCGAAGCCGAGACGGTATTAAATGAGACCGAGGAGACGTTGGCGCACCTAAGCGAAAGGAACAAATAGAAATATTGCCTGGAATCTGCTCGAAATGTTGCACACGAGGAGTGCAATGACAACATTAAGCATTTGAATGCCTCCTAGCAAAGTGTCAGTTCGGAGCGCCAAGCCGAAAAATGGGAATTTCAAGATCCCCCTTCCGGTTTTCCTCATTGGGAAAGGGCTCGAACATCGGACGAACGATTGGAGGTCCTCGACGGTCATGCATTATAGAAACAAATGTAGAATAATCATAATAATAGAAATAAGGATAATGAGGGAGTAGGATAATCAAGAAGAGTAGAAAATATCGCAAAGTGGAACCCCAGAGAAGCATGCACTCAGCCACAGTATCGCTGGTGTAGTTTATTTTCTTTACTGTAGCGCTGCGGACGGCCGAACGCAGCCTCCGCCGGTGGACGTTCGAGCACAGCATGAACTATATACAGAAGAAAACAACAGGCGCTGTTTAACCTAGCAGAACGGTCCGCATGAGCTGCTGCTCAAGCGAGACTGTCCGTTGAGCCCATTTGCTCTATCGAGGCCATCTTCTTGGCTCCTGGCTTTTTCTTACGCTTGCCAGTGCCTGTGCCTGACACGGTGGGTGCGTCGCGAATCCAACGGGCGACAGCCTCCGCACGCTCGGTCAAAATAGGATACTCTCTACCATCATCTACAGCCCATCTCTTCGGTACAGCGTTCGCATTGGGAGATGTACCGGCAGAGCCAGTGGCTTGTTCCGCCTCGGCGCGTCGTTGTCGAGCTAGGATCGCGGCTCTGAAGCTTGCCTCGTCATTGACACGCTCGTCTTCTAACGCTTCAATGATTGCCTGATGCCTCATTCGCTCCTTACGTTGCTCATCAGTCTCCGTAGGACTCGCAACCCCTGTGATGGAAAGAGCGTTGACGCCCGCAGTAGCAGTCGAGACACTATTAGATAACGAGGGGGGTGGCATTGGGAGGGGCGCGGGAGCACAGAGTGCTTCCCAACTGGATCCCAATTCGACCCAATTCTCCGCTCGACGCAGTACTTCTATCCAGTCAGCACGAGCAGGTGATCTGCTGGCCTGGAAGACCGGATACCCGTCTGCCAGCCTAGCCAGGCGCGCTGCCATGTATGCATGGCGTTGCAGTTCTTTCGTCGATGTTTGAAGGAGAGTATGGCATAGAAGCAATGAATGTAAAGCGTCAGTGAGCAGTGGATGATATGTTACAACTTCGGTGGTAGTCTCCACCATGTTGCTAGGATCTTGTGCAGAGGCGGCGTGGACGAGATTGGTAGGCGGGTATGGAGGGAGATCAGCTGGGGGCGTAGCAGAGAAGAGCGTCGCTAGTGGGTAGACAGTATGCCCGACGGAGCTACCAGTCGGACTGTTTGGATCCTGTGAAGCAAAACGGGATTGTCCGTGGTACCTCTTGCTCCGATGAGTCGCCTGGTTGACCTGATGACTGAAGTCGTCAGACACCTCGATTGGCAAGTTAGAGGAATAGTGAAAATGCTTGAGGTACTCTATGTAGTCTCTTAAGGCCCGCTTTGCATAGAGGCGCACAATCTTTCTGCTTTCAAGCTGCCGCTTAGTAGATCCTTGTTCCCCAGGCTGAGCTGTGTGACCATCAGCATGTTCATTCCCAGCAGTACTGCTTATATCTACGGTGTCGCTCAAGGACTCTGCAGACCGTTCATGATGGTCTTGCGTCAGGGCGGACTCGACGTGGTCGCACGCCAAAGTTAAATAGCAGCCTGCACGCTGAAATAACAATTGTACTTCCGTACTACTGGGTTGATCTTTCTCCTCCAGTGGAGGATTATCCCGACGCCTGCCAGTCCTGCGCTCAAGCTGCATGGATTCTTCTCCTGGTGGTTTATGGGGTCGATGGAGACGCCAGATACTCAGCGCTGTAGTGAGGTCTTGAGCTGCGCCCTCGAAGTCATCTTTGAACATGCGAACAATAGCGCGTGTCCGCAATGGTTCGCAATCCGATGGGCGCTGTCCAATGATCATATCTAGGGTGGCTAGGTCTGTACATTCTGCCAGTTGCCGAGAAGGGATCTTCTCGTGGAAGAAGTGTACATAATTCGCATCCGCATCATGAGGCGACCGCTGCAGTACAAGACTGGCTACATTCTCGAGTGTCGACGTTGACTGCATTGTAGCAACGCTCGAAGCTATCTCGTCCAGGTGATAAGCGCGCGACAGCTTTTGCGTCGCCTGCTCCCGCATGCGAAATCTCCTTTCCGGGCTGAGCTTTGCGCCCCCAGTATTGCCAAATCCCAGCCCTAGCGCTTGCATGTGGTGCGCAGCTCCCCCTGCGAGCGAACTGGACAAGGCGGAGGAGGCCACACCACTGGCAGCTCGCACAGCCAAATCCGTGGCCCCATCTACAAGCTGCCTTATTTTGATTAGATCGTAGAAGACGGCTGGGTCAACCGGTCGTGGAAGGGGCATGTAGTAGTTCGCATTCGCTAGGGTCTCGAGGACTTCAAGGGGCAACTGGAGCCATGGTCCGTGGAAGGACGATATATACCGCCAATGCCTACAATTGGGACATGTCTAGTCAATAAGCGTGCCATAGATACGAATAACAAAACCACTTTCTTGGTCGTCTTCACCTCTATCTAAACAGAACCCAATGCCACCATTGTGCGAGTGCGCAGCCTTCGTAGCCAGGAAGCTGGTGAAGCGGAGCTGAGACTCACTTATTCCTACATATAACGAGCGCAGAGGGAGATAGAGAAGCCGCGGGAGGGACAGCTTTGCTGTTCTTAGCACTTGTCGAAGCCCCTATCGAGGTCTGATTTGTCTCGGCGGGAGACTCGTCCACCACTGCCTTTTTGTTCTTCTTTGCCATTGCACATTGAGACAATTCGACGCGAAACAAAGCTCGAGCCAAAGACGAGAGTAGGATATTTTTGACTTATACAACCTTCCTAAGGTACGGTAACTAGGGGAATAAATATTAATTAAGTTCGGTATAACTAATGGTATGATGATACAAATTGGCAGCACAAGGGTCGCCGGCAAATCTCGTAAGATTCGTATCGTAGTTGTGGATACGTAGTATACAAAAGATGTCATACAATACCTAAGAAAGTGCGATTCTAGGTTGTGTTACAGTTTCAGCATCAGTTGCAGCAATTTGCTGATTCGTTCATTGAAATCTTGCACTCGCAACGTATTTACAATATAAAACGTAGCCAAGTCCACTTCAACTTTATACTTATCGCCTTATCAAGTGGCGGGACAGAGTCGCTGCCATTAGGTTTATCTGCACGTGATTGCGGTACAGTACCTGCATCGTGCCTGCAGATTACCCCAATAGTTCGAGTCACAGCTAAATTACAGCATACTAGATTAGTACTACTTGTAAGCTTGACAGCACCTACCCATGAAGAGACTCGATAAGTTCGGAGGTAAAGAATTGAGTTCAAACCATCTACTTAGTATCATATTTATACCCAGAATCAATACCTAGATATGAATAAGATAGGTGCATTATTTCCGTGAGCTTGTTCCGGGGAGAACTATTGGTCTATACCTACTCGTTTATAGGATAGCATGAGACTTATTTCGTGCTACAGTAGTGAGACAATTTTATTTTACGGTTCACAATTATAGTAATGACATAACTCTACAAGCACAAACGTATCAGCTACCAACGAACCGAAATAAAGAAAAGGTAAGAATAAATGTATGCATCAAGATTCTTGTTTAATATCCTCTTCCCATTCCTTCTTCACCCGGTCAAGAAGACCAGTGTCTTGAAGAACGTCAATTCCAACAGCAGCCATGGCCTTCCCAACGCGAAGACAATTACGAAACGCAATTTCCGTGCCCGCCGCCTCTGCAAATCCAGGATTATGTGGTCCAGCGCCCCCGGGGCCGGCAGGAATCCAGAAGCCAACATTGAGACTGGGCATGGCATAGCTAATATCGCCTTGGTCCGTGCTAGCCGACGTGCGCCCTTCTATCTCATCGACGCCGCGGGAATTATCGGGGATGCGCTCAGGCGGAGACGACAGCCTGTTGAAGTGGCGACGGTAGCGAGCCGCGAGCACGCGGTTAGGGACATGGTCGGCGTATGACTGGACATTCGTCATATCTAGCTTGGCGCCGGTGGCAGCGGCGCCGGCCTCGAAGCAAGCGTCGACTTTTTTCTTGAGCTCGCGTAGCCTAGCCTGCGTGTTGGCGCGCACAGCGAAGTTACCCGCGGAGTGCGCGTGGATGATGTTGGGCCGGCTCCCCCCGTCGGTGATGTTGCCCTGGACCACGTCGCCCGGCATTGTCTGCTGGCGCAGGACGGAGATGGCGTTATATGCCACTATCAGCGCGTCGAGCGCGTTGATCCCACGCCAGGGCTCGGCCGCCGCGTGCGCTTCGCGTCCGTGGTATTCTACCTTGAATGCTGAGTATGCGGCCGTACGCATGACCGCGTGGTTCTTCACAATACCCGGGTGAGATAGCAAGCTTATGTCGACCTTGTGATCTCGGTAGGCTCCAGCTTGTAATAACTTAATCTTACCGCCACCGCCTGTTGAGAATGTTAGCAACATAACTCGGAGTGGTAACGATGGAATGCCACGAGCCTACCTTCCTCTGCAGGTGTGCCGAAGAGCACTACTTTACCGCCTAGCCCACGTCGTGCCAGTATCTCCGCCGTTGCTAGGCCGGCTGCTACTGATGCAGTTGCAATAAGGTTATGGCCGCAGGCATGTCCTATGCCTTCTAATGCATCTACTCTCATTGATTAGACCAAAGAAGGCGCCTCTAAATCCCGGATCTCTCGCGACGCACCCATTTCTACATTGTAAGAGACAACAGGACCCTTCTTCCCGCTGTTGAAAACGGCTACCCATGCAGTCGCTAAACCGTAAGCAGACGGAGTCACCTTCCACCCGTGTTGTTTTGCCATAAAATTTGTCAGAATCTTGTGGGCGATGAACTCCTTATAGCCCAGCTCGGGGTTATCGTGAATTGTCTTGTTTATCTCCCACAGCTCGCTTGCGATGTCGTCGATGAAACCGCTAATCTCGCCAAGATGTCCAGTTTCCTCGCCTAGGTGCTCTTCCGCATCTTCGTAGTTAATGAAGACGTAGTCATCGTCGAGCTGAGCCATTAGTCTAGATTGGGATAAATGCGAATTGGGGATTATTCGCACTGGAAGTGGTGGGAATGATATGTTAAGTGAACACGTGAAACTTGCCAAAATACGCGCTGCTCAGACGTTGCGGTGAAAGTGACGTTTTATAAACCCCACTATGCACCGACACAAACCAAATCCAGCTACCACCGCCCCAACCATTCGGGAATATGATCTCCGATATATATTCTATAGTAGGACCATGGCTTCTATTTAGCCGTGCGCCCATAGCTTTGACCTCAAGAGCCAATACCTAAATATTCCTCTGTCGTATTAGCTTTAAGATTAGTCTGCTTGTTTACAAGCTCATGTTAAACAGTCGAACATGACATTGCGAAGTAGACAGAGGGCGCTTAACAAGTGCATTCAGGGAAGTAACAAGTAACCATAGCATATTTCGAACGCGCATCAACATGTACGTATTACATTATTTCTTTATTTAGTAGTCCCCTATTCTACTCATTCCACCTCTTACAAGTTCCAGTTCAAGCAGACGTGATATCCTTACTAGTAGCATACTCCTGCTGATGGACAACAGGATTCTTCTCCTCGTCCCCAACCGTCGCCGCAACCGCAGGTGCAGCACCGAGGAGCTGACTGCCCTTCTCGACGTGGTTCTGCCCGCCGAAGAGTGCGTCCATCTCCTCGAGCGCGACCTGCTTGGTCTCGGGGATGAAGAAGTACACGAACGCGGCGAGCAGGATGTTAGTCGCAAAGAAGAAGAACAGGCACTTCAGCCCCTCGTTGGCCAGGAAGATGGGGAAGAACTGCTGGAAGATCGTGTTGGCGACGTTCTGGCTCTGCGAACACATGCCCACGGCCTGCGCGCGCACGTTCATGCTGAAGACTTCGGATGTCCACATCCATACGGTGCTGGAGAAAAAGTTAGTAAACCATGCCAGTTAATTACTCCCCTTTTTTGGTTTAATTAAGGATAGGGGGGCTGGAAAGAAAAGGCGGTTTTTAGAGGGGAGGTGAGGTGAGTACTTACGCGCCCCATGATGGCTTGTAGAAGAAAATGAAGAGGAAAAGCAGGAAAACGATGGCGATTCCAACGGGCTGCGTCTTGGTCGCGGAGCCATCGGCAGCAATGACATCCGGCGTCTTGAGGCCAACGATGGGCACGATGAGCATGCAGGTGGCCATGCCGAGGGCGCCGACCATGAGCAGCCAGCGCCTGCCGTAGCGGTCGGCGGTCCAGAGGGCGTTGAGAGTGAAGAGGATGCCGAAGGTGGCGTTGAGGGCATTGATGAGGTTGATGGTCTCGCTCGACGTCCAGATCTTCTTGTAGATGGCGCTTGAGTACGAGTTGAGCGTGCCCTGACCGGACAGCTGCTGGCCCACGTTGATGACGAAGGCGAGACCCAATCGCTTGCGCAAGGAAGGGTCCTTGAGCAGCGCCGTGTACGACCCGCTGATAGCCTCGTTCTCGTACTCGATGGCCTCGCGGATCGACAGGATCTCGTCTTCCACATCCTGCTCCGTCAGTCGGATCCGGCGCAGTGCCTTTCTCGCCTCTTCAATGTTGCCATGGCGCTTGATCCACCATCGTGGCGACTCCGGTTGGAATGGCAGTAGGATGATGATGATGATCGGCACGAGGATCTGGAAGATCACCACGAGCCGCCAGTCCCAGTCTCCTAGCTTCTTTCTGTTGAGGTTGGCTGCGTAGGCGATCCAGTAGGCGATGAAGCTGCCGACGCTATAAAATGTCTGCCAGAAGGTCATGACCTTGCCGCGGACTTCCGGGAGCGATACTTCGCCGATGTAGATAGGACCGGAAGCTAGCGAACTGTCAGTCAGTATGGCTACTGTAGCTTGGAAGAAGGTTGGTAAACACTCAGCATACTCAATGCTAATCCCTGGCCAATGCCAATCAGAACACGACCTCCAATAAATGCACCAATGTTGTGATAAGGAGCAAAGGCTTGAATAAAGGTAGCGACGATGGTAATGAAGCACCCAATCCCCATTCCCCACCGTCTTCCAAAGAAGTCGGCCTATTATCCGGGTTAGAACATGACTGGTATACTACAGGCAAGCTGGCACAGAGGCACATACGGTTGGACCACCGAGGAAAAAGCCCGAAACGATGGCGCCGATAGTGTACGCCGTGTTCACAAGACCTATCAAGTAGGCATCATCTTTCTATCGAAACCAGTTTAGTTAGCTCAGCACCCATCAAATCATCTCTGATATTGGTTGGTATCCCTTGACTTACGCTGTGAAGATTAAACCATGCAAGCCAGTTGTCGGAACCTTGAGCAGCGTTGAAGACGGAGGCATCGTATCCGTACAAGACCATACACATCGCCGCCACCATAGAGATGTACCTAAATGAAGAAACCTATCAGCATTTCAAGTCACTTGCCAGTACCTACCTATACTAGGTACATAGGCCATACGACAAGCTTACCAGTTGTATATCTTCTTTGAGACCGCCATCTTGAATGGAACCCCAAGGCAAGCCAGGCAGGCTACACGTATGGGATATGTTCCGGTAGATGTTAGGAGAAGACTTGACAAACAAAGCTGTCAAGTAAGCTGAAGAACAAGGGAAAAGAGGAAAGAAGAAGACGCAGATCACTCGGGAGGGTGCGACTTGGTATATATGAATGAATGAGTTCCCACAACGCGCGGCCCGGAGAGTACCATGCTGCTGGGATCTAGGCCTGTAAAATCCGTATGTACGCACATCGCCAGCATTGAAGAGTATGTCTTTCCCCAATTCGTTTACAACTGATTATTGGCACGGGCACCCACATCGTAAGCCCCAGAATACTACGATCTAGCTTCGGGTAGCTCTAGCTCGACGACCGTTACATAGACGAAGTACTGTAATAAGTCAAGTGCCTATCTTTAATACATAAACGACCCCAGTCGCCGCAAGAGACCCTGGTACATTGCTCTAGGGTAACAGCGTTGGCGAGAGCCTCTGCCACGTGCTCATCGTATTAAAATTTCGTAAGAGATTTCTTCTTATACATACTTACATACATACTTACTTGCCTGTAGCCTACCTATCTTGAACTTCTTAGACTCATCATGATCCGGCTTCTCCATCGGCATAGGAGGTTTGCTATGTACCTTTCCCCGCGTAATCGGGACAAAAAGACCATCTCCGCACAGATGTGGAATCTCCCCCAGACCCTATTCATTAGCGAGCTGGGAATAAGCCTGGAGTTGGGCGTCTGAAGTCTGGAGTTTTGAGCAAGGAAAAGAGAAAGTGTGGAGGATTTTGCGGAGAATATGTCAAGTGAAATTCCACCAATCAGAGTTCCGCCGCCCGTTACGGCGCCATTTATTCGTGGAAACAAGACTCATCTTATCTCGTCTTTATTTTCGGCTTGGGCTGTCTGCATACTTTAGTCAGTTGAAGCTCACTTGTAATACGTGTCTGACTGAGGTCGAAGATATGAAATCAAATCATGTATCATATAAGTGCCTTTGAATTCGCTTGCTGCGAGTCATATCACAGATGCCCTTAGAAACGATTCCTCTCCTAGATTAAGAGTCTCGCAGAGCTGAATCCTCTAAAAGTAGCTCCTCACCTTGCTGTCTACAAGACTCTATCTTTCTACGTTCAAAGGCCGACTAGCCTCAATCACGATACGAATAAGGAGCGTTTGCTGCGTAACCCTCATGCAGACAAGCTTGCTAGGCGAGAAGGCATTCGCTTGTTGATTGGCATACAGTCGTCAGAAAGTCATGATTCTTGCTAATACATCATTATTAACCTGAGGTTGGGTAACCAAAAGTAGACACCAACCCCCGGACAAGATGAAAGTCCTTCAACAATGGATAACCCCATGTAATCTTTCACTCCAACCCTGACCCGTGCCTTGCAAGTCCAGGGCTGCATATAGTGTCGTTCGACTTCCCATCCGCAGTCTTAATTCCTCGGCCCACCGACATTGCCCCGGACCATGGCTTCAACATTAACATCGACCCATCGCATATCCCTCCCTATCGGTGGAGGCATGTTCTGGGGGGGCGTGGCCTGCTGTCTCATTCGTTGCCTCATCCGTAATCGGTCAATGACGTCTTGGGATATCATCTCGAAACTCCTTTTTAACAAAAGCGAGTCCTCCCAGCGCTCGCCATACTTCGCTAACGTCCTGGTTGTGCGTTCTAGACAGTCAAGGCTCCTGTCCAGATTGTCTATCCCGGAGCCTCCCATTCGGGGCGGAAGTGGTGGAGGCCTCATCTTATCCATCGCACATGGCGGTGGTGGAGGTGTAATGCCGGCAAGGATCATATCCTCTGCATCGCGCAGAACCGCAACGAATTGGCTTCCCATGAAGAAAACGCGCAACGCGTCGTGATATGAGTAGAAAGCTGGGTTCCTACCGCCGTGTGCTATATCATAGATGTGAGTCAGGTAAGCAAGCGCATGCTCGAAAATGAACAGGCGCCCGTAGTCGGTGAGATCGGGTGCTTTCGCTGAAGGTGACATGCAGTAGACAGAACTGTAGCGGACTTCGAGATCGAAAAGTTCTCTCACGCTCATTGGTAGGGTAGTGGGTAGGGACTCGGCCCATTCTCGCATTTCATGGCACATCTGCCAAGCGAAGCTGGAGTCGGGCAAGGGATTTGAATCCGCTTGTGACAATGCCTGGTACCAGTGCGACTGTGCCCGTCGCAGTTGGAACAGCAACAGGGCTGGTTCGCATCCCGACAGATACTGGCCGGTTATTGATGCCCTACGACTAAACGATGATAGCCGGGGCCAGGCCACATTCGTTGCTGCATCCGTGAACGAGAACGCACGAGTGAGTACCATACTTATTGACCTAAATATACGATATTTCCGTTAGCACAACCGATTGTCTCCAACCCCGTGCATCTGCCATACCTGTCGAGCGAGTACACGCAGTAAAATGTCTTCCGTCGCATATCTAGCAACGTCTTATCGGGAAGTTGCTCGGTGGGGGGATCTTGGTGAAAACCCAAATCTATCACGGCACGACAGGTAAATCCAATCAAATGCCAACTATCGAAGTGAGCCGGATCTAGAGTCGAATACTGAGTCAAGAGAATGAGCGACTGTATTTGGGTCGTATATCCTGGCATGAGTGCTCGGTCGGCATGGGCAAGGGCTTGTGAGACCAAGTAGAGGCCGTCAACGTAATACTGGTCGTTATGCTCCTGACTCTGGGCGCTCGAGCCGATAGCCATAACCATATATAAGAGCCAATACTCGGTGTCCTTTATGGCTCGGTCCTGCATCGAGTATACCTGTTCGAGAACATTGTACAACGCCGTCTCAGAAAAGGCGGGATAAAGGCAGTATATATTAGCCATGTAATATTGTATCAGAGAAAGAGCGGTTTGCTTAGACGGCAGCTGCCAGTTTCCGTCTCTTGGGAGCGGATCGTTCGTGGCGGCAGCGAGCACAAGCCTAGCAAATGTCATATTGCTTGATGAGGGCTCGAAATCTCTTGTTGTTGCGTTGATGGATCTTTAACAAATACAATTAGTAGGCTGATAGGAGTATTCGAGCGCGAGGCACACACAAGAAACCAAAGTCAGACATGAGCGAGTTGACATCCGAATTCTCGCGGGTCCTTGCGGCCTTGCGGTACATGGCGGCCTGGATTTTAGCAAGAGAGTCCTTCCGGTCAGATTGTGGGACCGGAGGTAGCGGCTCAGACCCGTGCTGGGCTAATGAAGCCTTTCGCGACCTTGCAAACGCCAACCGTCTCTCCATCTTCTCTATCCGGAGCTCGAGCGCCGCCACATAACTGCCGATGTATCAGATTGCATGTCTGATAAGTGGGGTATCACATAATGAAGAACTATCTTGCCTGCGTTCTTTCCCCCTCGCGAACTGGTCGTTGGCCGCCGAACACTCATTATCCCGTCCAGCCTTCTCACAAGCCGTGCAGGCTGGTAGTTTTCCGTCGCACTGCTGGCATGTCAGTGTCCACGTAGATCCCCAGTGCTGAAAGAAGTCCAAGAGAAGAGGATGTTCCTGACCTTGACCTTGGCGGCCCGACCTGCGGCACTCGGCACCCATTAGCCATTTGTCTCTACGAAATTCTGGTGGTATAATGTTTGGAAAAAGCTGTTCTTACATCTCGAGCAGGCTGATACCGGACGGGACACCCGTAATAACGGATTATCTGAGAAACTTGAACGGGGCATTGTTGAAGACAGAAGGCAGCGCGCACTCGGCTTTCTATATGGACTGGATCTACCTCGAGAAGCGCTGTGACGGATTACAGGAGGAAACGCCTCTGGCCATCCAAATACCCGGATATGGCAATTGTAGGCACCTTAGTATATGTGGAGTCTGAATTTGATGTTTGCGGATATCAGCACATGCTGGAGGTACAGTTGTTGCTCCAGCGAGAGGATCCTAAGTTTTGTTGCCCTGCCCAATTTGTAGCTAAGTATTACAGTCTTATTACGTTTAGAAGACTCTAGCAGAGGTAGTGCATAGAGCGAGGTATATGTGTATGCTGCTGTAGTAAGTACTCTCAGGCAAGTCGACAGGAGTTGAGATATGTGGTAGGAAGAAGCCAAAAGTTGGGGCAACGTGATTGCAATCGCTTAGAGTCCGTTCGCAAGCTGAGGAGCGAAAAGACAAATAGGGGGGACATATGTCTTTAAAGCTAATAAGTTATTGAAAAGTAGTAGCAAGAGCCTCACGGTTAATTGCGACAAGATAAGCAAAGTCCCGACCATCGAGAAAAGGCGACGGCGACGGCGAAGGTGGGCTGCGGGGTCCGGGCTATCCACTGGGGGGGATCCTAGAACCCTCCAAGACCTCCAAGAGGTACCGATATACATGGCCGCCCCCAATTTTACCAGTTAGAAGCCCCCAGAACTCTGATTAAACGGTGTTACCCGCCAGGTTAAGTACTTACATGCAATTGCGGGTGGGGTTGAGTCGTATTCACCGCTTCACTTTATGGATGACTTGTGGACGAGCAGCTGCCGTGTTCTCGCCCGCGCAAAGTCCGCTGAGCGTTTTGCTGAAGACTTGACTGGAGTAGGTACTTACTAGCTATGCGCTACACAGCTTTTTAGTCACCGTTGAAATATAAATATATATATATAACTATATACACATCTCTATATTTGCCCAGATAGATATGTTGAGCTAAGTTCTGTGCGATAGTAAATATTCACGGTAGGTACAGATGTACATAGCCATGGCCAATCCTAAGCGCCAAGCTTTCAGCAAGCCCCGAGGGATCGGGTTGCATTCTCTACAGCCTACAGCTGATCCTAAGGTACCTAGTTTAAGGGGCATGACCAAGGACTTGTTTACCTGGCCCATCGGCAGATTGAACGAAGACTTTACGACTGATAAGGAAGATATGGATCAAGGCATCTTAAAGAACTTACATAGTCAGTATATACTTTGTATTACATGTCCTGTTATCAGACCCCTTAGATCCGCATACTGAGGTGTTGTATGTACATACCTATGTGTGCAGTAGATAAGTCCTACCTAGTAGTTATATAGTGGCATGCGGCACTACGGTTTCATGATAATGCCTAATGCAGCAATTGAACGGCTCTGCCATATGACTTGCTTGCTTGCAGTAAGGACTCTCTAGTTGTGACCCACTGCGCCTAGCAGAAATGTAGAAGTTCTAGCTGCCTAGCAATTTAACAAGGCATCAATATTCAAATTGTCGTAGGCAGGCGACTGTGTTTATGAGAAGCCAATGAGGACACACTACTTATCAGAGATATTCTAGAATTGTCTTCCTCGAGAGTGAATTAGCAGTTTATGTGCTTACTGATATTGCATGCGTGACGCCTCCACTGACAACCGCCACATCCACTTAAAGAATGCCGATGATCTCCCACTCATAAGGATAAAAGTTTGAGTATGAAAGATATCTCAGGCATATGCGGAGTAGTAAGCTGCGTTGCTTGATATAAAGAGAGCAGTATATTTTGCAGACATATACGCAGTTTATAGCCATCTAACTTAGGTTAGATGAGCAGATCGAAGGAAGCGACGTATCGTCCACAACTTCCACAGTCACATGTTTGAACTCCTAAGTCTGCCCCCTGAACTTGCGAAACTCCGTCCTAGCGAAACAGTCAGCGCCATAAACCGACAGCAGTTTAGCGGAGTCAAAATCGGATAATCTAATGCTCGTCCTCTATAGAGTAGACCTTGACACTCGAGGCTTTATGCTTAAGATGACCTTCATCGCAAACGTAACAACCTCCATAAGACGTAGCACCTCTCAACACCTGCTAACCTAGCCAGTTCCCATGGCCCCGTGAAAACAAGCCTGGAAAAAGAGAGCATCCTTCGACAATGCCGGATGCGCCGGCTAGGGTATCCGTAGCCCCATAACCATCTGCAAGGCACTTTGCTTGTGATTAATGATCCTTCCGGGCTCCCGAGGCGTTTTGTAGTTGTTAATATGTTTGTAAACTTGTTATCTTGCGATTGCGTAGCTACGTCGGGAGCGTGCTATATATCGTCGTCAGAAATAATAGACAGCTATCGATAGCATGAATAAATCTAGGGTGAGCTCTAACTAACTGGAGCGCGGTGAAGATTCCATCTCTTAAGGCTTACAAGTCGGCGCCGCATAGTATTCGTCAACTTACAGTTATAAATAGGAATATGTGGATTTGTCACCAACGTTTTCCATGGTATTCCCGTAGGTATCATCCTCATATTGTTCACAGGAAGAATCTACCAAACCCTTTAAGGCTCTAGTTAGGAATAGCATGTGCTTATATTCCTGCATGGCAATTGTGTAATGCCAGTAGTTTGGAGGACTCCTACTCATGCCCCCTATTCTGGAGATGCCCACCGCGTCCTTCTGTTGACTTCTTCTGCCCGAGTCTTTACCACGGTACTTCTGCGCCAGTAATAGCATTCAAGAATTTCCCAGAAGTTGTTTCACGAGTAGCGTTGTCAATCTGATACACAGCGTTAGATGGGGTAACCATGATATGTAGATACCGAGAGTCGTATTCGGTACTCACCAGGGCAATGATTCTCTCTGCACTATACTCTTGCGTATAAGGTGCCTTCTCCATACCAAAGTATTTAGCAGTCTTATTGCCCATGTCCGTCGCAACAAGGCTTTTGGTTATATAGTTAACTCTGATTCAGAAGTGTCCACAAGCCTCGGGAAGACGTACCCAGGATTTACGGCAAAGGAGGTGAGCCACTCGTTTCCGCAGTGTGCCGCTCTGTATGCCATTAGATATTATACATCTTAGTCCTCTCACTACGCCCACTGCGACAAAACAGAGATAGCTGGATAGTGGGAACGACATACTGGGCAATCCAATTCAGTGCCGCTTTCGAGATACTATAGGCCGGCCCAATCCAGGAGCTGCCCTTCGGCATTGCCCCGATCGAACCAGCGCCGCTACTGATAGGTACGAACTTGGGACAATTCGACGACGCCTTTAGCAATTCATAGCAAGCCTGATACAGCGCCAGAGGACCGAGCGTGTTGACGCTGAAGGTGCCAGTCACATCATCCATGCTCACCGTCTCAAGCGGCGTAATCGGCGGGCTCATGCCAGCGTTGGCAATGAGGATATCGATCTGATCGATACCGCCTACTCTCATTTCTTGTACGGCGCGAGCCGCATCCGCGGGCACGGCACTATCGATCTTGATGAGGACGAGCTTGGTCCCGTCACCCTTGGGCAATGCCTTCAGCTTGGCGACGCCAGGGGCGTTCTTGTCGCGATAGCTACCGACTACGGTGTAGTTTGGCCGGGCAAGGTAAGCTTCGGTTAAGGCGTAGCCGATACCTGTGGTTCTTTAGCAAGAGTACCGGCTTGCTAGATGCTCGACTCACCTCTACCAGCACCGGTGATAACGACAACCCGTTGCTCCGACATCGCAACAGACCTGTAAAGGTTGTACTTTGGTGGCTTTTAAAAGGGGTTTTGTGTGTACAGATAGCTCTTACGCAGAAATGTATACGAGTGTTATTTGCTTCATAAGAAACTGAATAAATTAGGTATTAGTCCAACCCGAGTGTTTATCTTCTGCTCATGGCATTACATGTTGTTGTTGTGACGGCCGAAAAACGGCGGTGCCCCTCTGTATGTCAGCGGCACAGGGAGCTTTTCGACCCATCAAACATAAACTACTTCATAGATCATAACTATATGGCAAAATATTTACATGAGGCCTCTGCTTTTGTCGAGGTAATTCATACATGCTACTCTTTAAGCAAGGGAGATGCCCTGAGACCCAAGACAGATAACAGCTTTGCAGATAGTAGACATATGTAATAAGATTCAGGGTAACAGTGATCTACAACCACACCATCTCGAAAATTTTTCGAAGTCTTCAGACGATGCTTTATCATGTACGTAAAAGTATATGCTGGATATTATAACAGTATCCCGCAGAAGGACCTTGCATGGCTATAGATGTATGGTTACCGGGAAGTCCGACGTTGCTACGTTAGCAACAAGTTGGGTAGCATTTTTCCCCCTTTATTACCCCTCTTACATACATGTCGACTTTAGGTGTAGACAAAGTACTTAGGCAACTTCATTTTACGTTTCGGTGAGATCTTAGAAGTCAGCTCACCATCCGGCTATGTTCTGTCGCTTATGTTGCATATTTTGGCAACATATAACGCATCAGCGTTTCTGTGCTGTAGCCAGGTGTTGAATGTTTCTGCCCATGACGCGTTCAAGGGATCGAGACAACTGGTTCAACTTTGATATATCACGTGCCCTGACATATATAGCGTTGTTGGGTTGAGATGTCCGACTTACTCCGATCTACTTTGGGTAGTGTCGTCGTGAGTTAGCGTTGCAATTCTGGTCCGTGGCACGTTAGTAGGGGCGCGGGTAGTAGACATTCCAGATTAAAATGTCCACATGGTCAAGATGGGCTGCGATAGTGTCATGATCTTCCGGGCTAGGATTCGGAGCCGCAATGAATATCTTCAGGCTGTTAAGATTTTTTCGCATTAGCTTTTGGTCGTGTGCGAAAGGGACAAGCAAGGCGTTGGATCTGCCCGAAGTGAAGGAAACTCTGGTATTCGATTCGGAGCTCTGAATTTGCTTCTGCTACATGGACGCTCTATTCGGAGGCTCTAAACTGTCTGTCGCTGTCCGCAAGGTCGTGGTAGTGACATTAATAACCTCTGTCCGTAATCGCATTTCGCGTCATGGTTGCAATACGATCTATGTCGTCGCTGATTACAGCTATACATGCTTCTAGCAGTGTCTCTAGGCTACAATTCCAGGCTCCCATATCGGTGCTCAAATTCACAACTATGCCTCAGTCGCCTGGATCCATGGTATGAGCTTGTGGGAAAGGATTAATAACCTAGGTGCTGCGATATATCTAGCCTAGTTGAATTGTTGGATTACCTCAGCGCATCGGATACCCAAAAGATGCCAGCGTATGTACAGTAATTCCTCGATCTTCAGAGGTTGTCACGAATTAATTGGGGTCCTTGGTTTCAGCTAATGAAGCGCCGCAGTACTGCTAACCCCATCTTAATTGCCCTGCCTACCGCCGCCAGGGCGGTATCCAAGCCCCATCTACAGCTGTATTAGCGCTCATTCCCCCTTTAGGACCCTCTTCAGGATCCTTGCGCTAAGGGTCCATTCGAAGTACTTCTTATATAAGATGGACAGATGCCTTACTGATGAGGGCAGTGACATCCCACTTTGACAGCCAAGTTCTTCCGTCTCGATGAAGGATCGATCAGCGAAATTCGGTTTACAACTCACTTCCTCTGTAGGGAAGATAATATGGCTATATAACGAATTGGTTCAGCGAAGTCATCCTTCCATCCGCCTCCAACTGATTGCCTAATATCAGATGCGCCCTACCAAACTCGACCCATAGAGCCTCGACGGAGCCTCGACGGATCCTCGAGGACTTCCCACCACGCTGTGCGACCGAACTGCATCTGGCTTCCCCCTTATCTCCCGCCTGCCCGCGCAGGCAAAAGCCAAAAGCCAAAAGGCAAGAACATTTGTTGACTCCGGTTTCCATACTCGAGAATAGTTAAAGAAGCGGGGAAATCACGGCTTGCGGGGTCTACAAATGGACGCATCCATCGTCTTCCGCCAGGTGGAGGGCTTCGGTGCCAACGTTCCGAAGCGACACCAGGAAACCCCACCGAGGAAACCAGCAAACACTGAAGAACATGGGGAGAATGAGAACTCGCATCGCATTGCGCATACCCTAACGGCTTGCTGCCGTTGTCGCCAGGTGAGTGACGAGTCATGCCTATTGCGACCCGTCTCAGCCCGTCTTCCCGTAGTCCACAGGTTGTCCCCTACTTAGGAATAGCTTTGAAATAACACAACCCGTTCCGCCCAGAGAAAAACTCGATGCGACCCCACGCTCCCTCGATGCCTTCCGTGCGAAAGGTCGGGCTCTAGTTGCGAATATTTCGACACGACAAAGGGGAGGAAGATCAGCCGGTTCTATGTAGTTAAGCTTCAAGAGACGGTGCGCGCATTAGATGCGGAGCTGCACCAATATGTCGACGAGGACGAGGACGATAGCTATGCCAAAGACCACGAGGACTTCATTCGCCCGGGTGGTCTGGTGCGATTGAATGAGACCGACGAGACCCCTCGATATCTCGGCCCCTCTAGCGGGATAGCTATGACGCGCATCGTCATGGATAAGGCAAAGCGATATACCGATTCTGGTCGGATTTCCGAGCTCGTTCCTGATGTCAGGGATAGACGGAAGGCTACCGTGTCCGGAGCTGGTGTCAGTGGTAATAGATCGCAGTCTTTCAGTATGCCACCGACAGATCCGAGAAAGAAGAGCTACCCTATGACGAGTGCGGTAGCTGCGTCACAGCTACCGAGCAGAGCTATCGCCGATAGGCTTGTTGAAGTTTTCCACCAACGCGGTAGGTCGCACATCACCCGGCTTTTTTCCTTCTCCTTCTTTTATGGCCAAAGTCTGACTTTGACGTACAGCTCAGGTGTTTACTCCGACGCTTCACGAGAAGATACTTGCCGGCGCTCTCGAGAATGTATATGCGGGCAGCCACGATCCATATGAGAACTTCGTTGTTCGTCTTGTTATGGCGATAAGCCTACAGAAGCTAGATTCTAACTATGCTGGGCTTGCGGACAGCTATTACCTCGCTGCGATGCAGTACTTCGAGGAGGTTGTCCGGCCCAAGGACATTAAGACGCTCCAGTGTCTCGTTCTGATAGGTCAATATTCACTTCTAACACCGACACGAACCGCCGTATACTACGTGGTTGGTCTCGCAACAAGGATTAGCCAACAACTTGGCCTCGCGGATGAAAAGACCATCGCGCTAGGCGTTAGCGATCCCTTGGCTTTGGATATGCGCCGGCGTCTGGCCTGGATTGTTACTACCCTTGAACTTGGATTGTCCCACTCCATGGGTCGTCCAAACGGATTTGCCAAGACCAATGATCTTGTTGATATTAAATGGTTTGAAATCGTACCTGATGCGAACATCACCGAAGATGGCATTGTCCCGGGGCCACCAGATGAAAGAAAGCTTGTGGCTATTCACTTTTGCAAGATGCGACTGTTGCAAGCTGAGATCCGCCGCACATTGTACGAAAAGAAACACCCTGAACCCCGGGACGGCCAGCATCCCTGGTTTGCTGCTATGGAGTCCAAGATGGACCAATGGCTGAAGGCATCGCCAGAGAGTCCTGCTTGGTGCAAGCCATGGTGAGTATTATGTGTAGTTCTACCAAACGATATTGCTTACTCAACATTATTGGCAGGTTTACCGGTAGATACCATACAATGGTGGTGTCACTTCACCGGCCATCACCCCAAGTACCGAAACCTTCGTCACAGTCAGCCACGAAGTGCTTCGACTCGGCTGCATTTGTAATCGATATCTCGAGCAAACAGATGATGTCTGCGGCTGTCGATATAACATGGGTATTCTTACTAACCTTGTACATGTCGCTTAACACACTTCTATGGTGCGTGACGAGTTACCCAGAAATTCGTGCAGCGCATTCTAGAGATGAGGTGCAAGAATTCGTCAATATTGCACTGGATATCATCGACCAGTGTGTTGAGCGGTGGCCAGGAACCGCTTCGGCATCCCAGCTATACTCGATCCTCACCAAAGCTTGTCTTCAGAGCTACGACTCGACAAGCACTCCCAGTCAGTCGAGCCCCGGCTCTCTCAGTACCCCTCCATCCCAGCCCGAAAGCAACTCACCTAACCCTAATGGCATGGAACTGCCCGGCACCATGGGGTCATCGAAACCCGGGCCACCCGCATTCAATCCGCCTCAGTTTGGCTATGTCTTCGGCTCAGCCGCTGCAAACGTTGACAGTTACACCCTCGAGGCCCCCTTCCCACAACATCCAACGTTCCGGTCCAACTCTATCTTCCTGAATCCCGCGTCAAATGACCGCACAGGCCGTCGCTTCAGCTACTTCCCTCCGGAATTCACACAACCGGACGGCCCATCAGGCATCGATCTCAGCCCACCTGCTTCCGAGTCCACCATATCACCGCCCTTCCTCTCGTCGCCTCAACTAGACCAAACGCCACCTGGGTCTATGCCCCCGATGCCGGTGGTCACCCCCACAATGAGCACTATTAGTACGCCGTTGATGTCGACTCCAATACTTACGACGCCGGCATCCCAGGATTCCCCCGACACCGTGATCTCAAATGGGCTGCCACAACCACAACACCGTTCTCCCCTCCCCGCCTTTACCATACCGCCTCTGCCGCCAGGACAACTCCCTCAAGGCCAGCGACCTCTACCGCCAGCCACGACCGTGACTGACTGGTTCAACCCTCCGCCACCTTTCATCTCACCATACTCTTTCGGCAGTCTGGGGACGAGTTTCTGGGGCAACAGTTCTACCATGGGTGGGTTCGACGGCTTGGACGCCAACAATTTCGACACCCGTGGCCTCCCCCCGGAGAGACAAGGCAGTCTTAGCCAAGCGCAGCAGATCGAGCTGATGGATGTATTAGAGAATGAGGGCATGGCAGACATAGACAGCTATTTGAACACGGCCATTGATTTCAATCACAACGCCATGGTTGGTACGGATACGGGAATGAATTGGGGATCACGGTCATGAAACGTGGCGTCTGTGGGCGACTACTTATTGGGTTTCCTTCTCATTAACGGATTTTTCATGTATAGGTCTCAGAGAGGATATAGCAGCTTGCTTGCTTGCTTACTCGCTTATTTACTTGCTAGCGCAACGTAAGCGGATCATGAAGGAATGAATGAATACCTACCTAAACGACTTGTTAGAACTTAACATGCATATATGAGACTTCGGGATCCCTTGTGCTGTTTGTTATATTTTCAAGTTGCCCTTCTTTTATCACCGTATAGTTCACCACGCGCAGGACCCATAATGTTGATGATGTGACTATAAGGGTAATACACCGACTAATTCCCAAGTATGTCCAGAGAATGATCAGCCAACCATTTAATACCAGGGGCGCGATAATCGTCGAACTCGACATAGCTTCCGTCAACACGCCACACCATATTCTGGCCTACGCCTCCAGCAGCATTGGTGTCATAAGCCGGCCACCACGACGAGGTATTGCCATTACCATTACCCTTCTTGTTATCGCTACCACTACCATTCGGGTTCAGGCCTGTGATGAAATTTATCCAAGCAGAAGACATAGTAACAGAGAGCCTACGATACGAATCCGGTTTTGTGGCAAAAGGGTTCGTAGCATACCCGTCGCCATTCAGATTATTGAAAACGAAGGCGACTTCCTGGAAATGGGTCGCGGCGATGTGGTCGGGGATGCCGTTCACGGTAACATCGAAGCGGTAGGACCAGGACTTTAAACCCGCGTCGTGCCAGGCGATGTTGGACAGGCGGCGGAAATAGTGCATTCTCAAGTCGCCGTAGAGGGAGGCCGTGCGGCGGTATTGCAGGCCGATAGTATCGATGTCGATACCCTTGCCGGTCGTGGAGGGCGTGACGACCTCGGGCCATGAGGATAGCGAGGGAACGCCTATGCTTTGGATGTTGGGGTATATGGCCATCAGCTCGTCGATTACTTGCTCCACGGTTTTCGAGGTTTCGCTCCCACTAGTCGTCAAATCGGGGCTTAGGTACTTGCGTATCGAGGCCGCGAACTCATCGTCCGTGTGCACGCCCCTTCCCCCCGGACCCATGGCCTTTCCGAAGGACGTCCCTTCATCGCTATTTGCCCCGATCAAGATAGGCACGCGCGCGAATCTTCCGCTCTTGAGCTGCGAGGAGGGATAGTCCACGACGAAATCGCCGTCTATGACGGGAGACCAGGGCCCCACGCCCGTGACATTGATGGCGTGGTGGATCTCCGCCAAGGGTAGGTCGCGCAGACACGGGATAGCGGATGCTGTGCCGACTGTCGTGGCACAGGTGGATGTGTTCCGCAAGAGGTTGTTGAAGGTCTCTTGGTGTAGATTAGTTGCGTTCAGGCCGCTGCGGTACCGGTTTAAGAAACCGCCGAAGCCGGATTCGCCTATCGCAGCGCGGAAAAGGCCGTCGTCTCGTCCTGTGTTCTGTCAGTTCAAAGAAATAACCACATTAACACAATACCATTCTTGGCTCAAGCCGAGTCGGGTTACTCCATCCATCTATTCTATCTGTGCACCGTAAAGTGACTGATGGCTTCCTCAGCTGTTTAAAGTAAAATACGTACCATTATACGCAAGGACCTGCGCTGCCACAGACTCCGCTCCGGAGCTTTCGCCCCAGATAGTGACCTTCTCAGGTGCTCCGCCAAAAGCAGCTATGTTCTCCTTTATCCAATGGAGAGCGAGGCGTTGGTCGCGGAGCCCGATATTGGTAGCGCCGGCTTCTTGCGCCTCTTTACCTATCAGGAAGCCGAACACGGAGAGTCTGTAGTTGAGGCTGACGCCTATCATGGGAGTGCCTTGCTTGACGCTGTTCTCGACGATGAAGCTCAGGTTGTATCTCCTGTCAGCTGATCCTCCCACTATATGTATGGATTGCTCATTGGTTAGCTTAGTAAATAACCGTTGATATGGAATTAGTTAGGTAGGTAGCAGCTCTGAGTTTCGAGACCGGTCTGGCTAGCTTTGACGGAGAAGACGCATTACATAGCAGGAAACGAAACCAACAACTCACTATAAAGCCCACCGCCATGTATCCAGACAGCGACGGGGAGATTGGCTGTCTGATCTATGCCCGCGGGCCGGACGACATTGAGGTAGAGGCAGTCTTCCGATATCTCATAACCGATGTCGTCGCCCCCGTAGCCAACACAATGGGGAGGATAAGCCGTCGCCTTCCTGCTCCCATTCCACGCGGTATCGAGAGATTTAGCAATCGTGAGACGTGGTGCTTTCTATACAGGTAGACAACAACATGAGTTAGTTAAATATTATAAGCATTATCCATCTATGCTGTGGCTCATATGACTTTAGTAGCTCGTTTACTCACTTTGGCATAAGGCATGCCGAGAAAGAAATCTTGTCCATATTCGGGACTGTATAGGCCGGTATAAGAGCCATTCTTGACGGTCACTGTCGGTGGCACGTGTTCGTATGTCCTCGTTGCGAATGCAGGCCCAACTCCGAGTCCGAGGCAACAACATAGCGTCGCTGTTAATACGGAGGAGGTCGTCATAGAGATCATCATAGCTGACAAAAGAGGCTCTATAGGACAAAGTAACAAGAGTGTCCTATCCAGGTCGGTTATCTAACCTAGATAGTTTCACTATTCTTTGACTCGACTCTCGGCAAAGTGTAACCAACAACGGCTAAATAGGAACAGTGATCCATAGGAGTTGTAGCCCTAAAGAAGGGAAGAGGAACAGAAGGCCAAGAGCAAAAGAATTGGGAGAGATAACTACCAATCGACTAGTGTCTCTGCATGAGAATCCGTTCACCACCGGCATCATATCGGTACAAACATACTTACGCACACACGAACGCACGACAAAAATTAGTGTATGTATAGAGCGCAGGGTGTGATTCATAACAACGGAACCCCAGCCCCGGGCCCGCAGTTCTTTCCTCATTATTGCCCTTTATCAGCTCGCGTCTAGCCCGTCATCATCTCTATCTCTTCCCCTCGGACCTAATTCCCACGAGCGAAGAAGAGATTGAAGAAAAATGGCCCTAGAGGAACGTAGTGTGTGTGTAGGTACTTACGTATGCGAGGCGGGGCGGGCATCGCATCGTCAAAAAAGGAGAGGAGCGGCACGCGGACTGCGGAGAACGCGGAGGTACGAAAAATGGAGAACGGAAATGGAGAATGGAGATGGGGTATGGATGGGATGTATATGGGAGATGGAGACGGGATCGATCTTGTTAGTTACCTACCTAAGCGAGCAAGTTTTGTCGGCTAGCCGGGATTGTTTTCCCCGCCCATCGCTCCTTCTCGCAGCAATTCGGTAAGAGTAGCTAGATCTGAGTAAGTAAGTAGTTTGCTTCTTTTCCTGACCCAAGCTCTAGTATGTAAGTTTGGTATTCAAGAAGATGGAGCGGGCGACTAGCCTTGGTGAAGTGCCGGACTCCACACTTTCGATCCCGCGTAGCGGATGTATGTACACAGCTGGGAAAAGGTCACGTATTATAGCAAGTCGAGAGTATAGAGTGCTTTCGGAGATAACCAGGTAGGGGTAAGTACTTACCTAAGGTTAACCGCGCTTACAGCCTTCACGTACATCAGTAGCCACTGCAAACTTGCACTTCAGCGGACGAAATGGTTTGGAACTACAATTAGATTAAGTATCTTAGTCAAATATGTGGAATTTAACTTGATAATATAATATGGTATACAACCTGCAAATTTTAGTCCATGACATTCCGCCGTTCCCTTTTGCCACCACTCAGGCCATTAGAGGATTTGCGCCAAAACTGGAAACGAAAGACAGAGCAGATGCAAGCAGAACAAAAAAACAAAAACAAAAACAAAAACAAGACAGTTTGCCGCCTTCCTACCAACGCAATAATATGTTGCAACTTTGACAGAGTACCGCCCACCGATCCGCGACATCTTTCCCGTGGAGATGCCGTCCGTCATCCAGCCGAAATTCTCTTGCTCGCCACGCTATTAACATACAAAGTCTCAAGAGGTATTGCTGTAGACAAAAGACGCGCCCTTAGAGCGTTTGCTACAGAGTTAAGACGTGACAAAACAAAAACAAAATGGACAAGATCCGACCGCCTTCGCCCCCAGGGTATCTGTATATCTGACATTGTTTCCTGCAGCTTTCCCACATTACCCTGGTCATTACATTATAAAAAAGGAATGAAGAAAAACTTGAATGAAAAATGGGGAGTCGAACTGGTTGGCGACGAGGACAGGGAATTTTTTTCTTCTTTTGCGCGATTGCATGCCGGCTAGCCTTACCCACCCAGTCCCAAACCAGTCATATCTATGGACAACTCCAATTGCCTTGAACGATGAAGCAAGTGCCAGCCACCGAAACTGTAGATGCGGCAAATAAACAAAGTTGTTGGTACATGCGATCTGGTGAGCCCGACCCGGGCTGCCTCGATCATCTTCTCTTCAGTGGTAATCCTGGGGGGTGATGTTGGGGGTGAACTGTATCTGCTTCGACTTTGGGTGGCTAGGGGATGACCGCGATGATATGACAGATTCGTTCGCGTCCCAATCGTACTGGGTATTGCCCATGACATTTCCAGTCACCGGGGCATGCTCGAAACTTGAGCCCATCACCCCACCGTATACTGGAGTTGGCGGGACCGCATCGCTCGAATCAACGTAGTTGGGAACGTTTTGCATGGATAGATCTGGAAATTCCGAGTGGAAATACGGCGTCATAAGAGGCTGGTCTGTGTTGATGTGGAACCCCGAATTATACGTGTTACTGACATAGCCGCTTGTGCCGTAGTCGGTCATCATGCCAGGGGTTGTCGGGGGTGTCTTAAGATCGTTCTCTTCTTTGAGTCCTGGCAGATAACCGTGAGCGACACCGACACCCAGGTCGAAAGCGCCATCATCAGACGATGCAGAGATGACAGCTGGTTCTTGCAAGTTACGTTGGTCAAATAGTGCAGGAGTCATTGGCGTTGGGGGTGCTGCGCCTGGGAACGTAGGGGTTCCAGAGCCGACAGGCGAACGAGCATGGTATTGAAGAAGAGCCTCGGCATTCCGTCCGAAGAACATCGGGGATCGCGGACCAGCGCTCGGCTTCTGGATCCTCCCAGGCCCTGTCCCGGTCGCCGAGGAAATTCGGCGCATTGATGAAACGGGGCTCGTAATACCCATCCGCTTTGGTCCATCCATCGCCGTCTTTGGGAGGTTGTACGAGCGACTCCGCGATGTCGCAGCATTCATGTCCAGTTCTGCAGGGCCTGAGATTTTCCGTCGAGAGGCGATGTTGGCAGGAGGCGGGGGAGACCGAAAGGAGTCGGTAGGGGTAGGCATACCCGGGGATACCACATGAGATGTTGGGTCGCTGTGGCAATCGGGAGATGCTGTGGTTTCGTATGGGCTCTCAGACATGTCACATGATTCGCTGCTCGACATGGGCGAGAAGAAAACTGATGTTCTAGAAGTCCCTGACATGCTCCCATGAGGCATGGTCGTATAATGCTGAGAGGAGCTGTAACTCTCGCTACTCAAGCTTCGTTCTCCACGGGATGGCAGCCCGCTGGTGGGATCGTGAGCCAGTGGCGTGGTAAACATTCCATAGTCACTCATTGACCTCGACGGTAAATACCCCACGGAACTATGAGTCTGCGTGAAGTTCGTACTCTCGGATTGGGCGTAGTCAGCTGAAAGTGGAGAGTGGATAGTATCCGAGAAGCTAACTCGCGGAGAGGCAGATGATTTGATGCCAACTATTTCATCGTTTCCTCCTTCGCTTTCGTCGTCTTCTTCTTCCTCATCATCCTCATCTTCATGCGCCAAGTTAGTAGCCTGTGAAGGGGATGAGACGTTAGGAAACGCGGCTGAAGACGGTTGTGTCCGTTTAAGAGAGGCTTCGCTCTTAGGATTATGCTCCGTAGAGCTGGATTCTTCATCGGGAGATGAGGGTTCGGAGGCCGACTTTTCGGCCGCTCTTTGAGCTTCATATTCCTCCTGCTTCTTCTCTTGCTTGGCTTTAGCACGCCGGTTCTGGAACCAGTTCTAATATCCACAGTTAGCTTCCGTCGTGGATGGTATCAACTAGGAACATCCTACGTTTATCCTGGGTCGTTCCAGTCCAAGGCCGTCTGCCAGTTGAGCCTTGACTGAGCTTGAGGGCTTCGGGTTTTCTTGGAACACCTTTTCGAGTTTCTCGACCTCGTCTTTGGACAACCTAGGCTTGGATTCCGTCTTGCCATCACACATTGCCGCCCGATCGGTCATCATATGCGGGCGTTGTGGATAGCCATACATGTACTGGAGTCCGGTGTATGATGCATGGTGAATCGGATATTGAGGCTCTCCGAACGACACAGTCGCACCTTGGCCCTGTGGGAAGCCATATGGCGAGGCAAAAGCCTGTGCTGTGCAATATTGCATATTCATTGTTGCGTGGGTGGGCTGATGAGCAGTTTGCTATTAGATATTGCAGAATCCTTCTGGTGCGTCCGAAGTATAATTATGCTGATGTGTAGTTGCGGTCCTGGATTTGGTCCAAATCTGATAGATATTATGAGAGTGGGAACACACTCTCCTGCTGGCATATGTTATTAGAAATCCTCCGACACCTTCCCAGTGGCTTTCCAGGATTAGGGAGTAAAGAACGACTGGTGGTCAGAGGCCGATGGACCGGACTAAACGAAAAATAAAAAGATATCTGTCGAAAGAGCGTAGGAGGACAGGTCCTGGCCCAGAGGAGGTTCGGCACTTCGTTTCGACGAGCAGGCGACTGGTATTATAAGAGCAGACAGTGAGGCGAGAGGCCAACGGGTCTGAACAGAACTTTGTCTAAGTGAGACAAACCGCACTTAAGACTCCACAAATTACTCTCGAGACAGAGACAGACAGGAGTCGTGGTGGAACAAGAAACAACACAGGAGACAAGAGAGCGAAAGGGAGGGGAGTGGCGCGTACAGGAGTACAAGTAGTCCTCAGGCTACCTCTGAGCCGGTGGGTCTCGCTGTTGTTCCACGACGATGAGCGCCTCTGGTTCTTTTGGTGGGTGTGTAGTGTGTTGGTGTATTATTCGGCGAGCACGGCTACGGCCACAGCTGCAGGTACATGTGCGGTACCATGAAATTACCCTGAGGAGAAGAGGCAAAGCTCACTCCGGAACTGGTGTTCGACGGGCAACCAACTGGGGGCTGACAGGTACACGGCCATGTACCCGGGGCCCCCTCTGGCCCTTTGGCGCTGGCGGTCACAGTACAGTATGTATCATCCTGTGTATTATTCTACTCTGGCAGTACATGTGTAAGTACCTACCATCATTGTGCGTATCGGCACGCATCTATCGATGTACGTATGTAGGTATGTATGTTTGGCAGTATGCCGTATTGGTCTTGGTGACCTCTTACCCAGCTCTGATCTTATGCCGCTCCTTTTCTTTTTCACGATGAGCAGCAGCTACATTGGGGGTCTTTGAGGCCAGAGAGATTTGTGGCGGGTCTGGGCACCCTACCGTAACCGTAATAGCGCATGTGGGTGTCGATGAGAGCTGCAGCTAGCCAGCTACCTACCCAGACCTTCTGCTGGGCCACCAGCGCATCGCATCGCTGGGGCTAGGTACATACATCGCTGGGGCTCCGTTACTGCAAGTGGGCGCTGCGTCCCACCACCACCACGACCCCCCGAGAGCTGCAGGCAAGACGACTCTACCTTATCTACAGTACACCAGCATATCACTACATAGTTGTCGGTACATGTACTGCGCTGGGGATGGGGCCAAGCACAGGGCCAAGCGCCCAGTGGGCCGTTCAACCCAGACGCCCATGAATCCATGATGATGGATCATCAGGCCGCGCCGGCGAGTGGGGTACCGACTTAATTACACTACTAGGTTAGTTCGGTCTGTTACTTTATGGGTATGACGAGGGTTGCTGGGCTGCTGCTGTCCATCCAATGTCTAGCTGCTAATGTCTAGGTGGGGAGCTTGGGTAGATGAATATGAATATTTTAGATACCTATGTACTTCGGTAAGCCATACCGCTGAAGAGGACTGGGGGCATTTTGGGTAGATAGGGTATTGTGCGGCGTTGCTGTGCTTCCCAGCGTCAGGGGTGTCGGAAGAAGATCGCATCATATGCTGGTTACCTCTTCCAGACTGGGCCCTGGCTGGGACAAGCTTTTGTTTCCCTAGTCCACCAGAAAAGAATGGAAAAGAGACCGTGTTTTTACCCAAGTTACCCAAGTCCGTATCTACCTAGGCTGGGCCCTTTGGGGCACGTCCTGCCGCTGCCGTAATTTGTTAAGCCCCCCTGTCTTTTTCTCCAAAGACACCCCTGTCATGGAGCTGAATGTGGAAAACACAGTGTTAGCCCGCGGGTCCTCCGCTTTTTGATATTAGTATACATACTGTGTGTACAGAGCTGTAGTTTCCACCAGGCGAGACAAGATGTCATATCATGTTCCCTCCCATCACCAGCAGGGCAAGAACATACATTGTGTACAGGTCAAGAGACTCCGCAAAGAGACCGGGCAAGGAGAGTCGCCTGCCCCTCAAGAAACATTTCATCTTGCACAGAGTCGTCAAGGGGAAAGGAAGACGATCGATCACCACGTACAACGCAGGGGCACAACACTTTAGACGGTGGCCGGGGGATCGGGTTGGAGAGACAGGGGGGGAGGGGAAGATGGGGGGACGGAGGCCCAGATTGGTCGATACAAGCAGGACAGTCCTTTTTCAACTACGAATACAGGAGGACCCAAGAGGAAAAAGGAAAGGGCAGGGGTAAGGGTACGGATTTTCTTCGCCTGTTATTAGCGTGTAGAACCCCTGTGGCCTGTCCTTCTGTCCCTGTCTAGTGTCAAGTGTCCACTGTCCCTGCCCATAACAGTGTTAATACGTATTTACCTTGGGTCGGGCACTGCTGTGGTCGATATCACCTAGTTGAAGCCCTACTTTTCAGTACCTATAAGACAGGTTAGGATAACATCAGGCAACAGTTCAAGTCATCATTAAACAAAAACTGATGAAGGACGTCCTTAGTAGTTTGTCATTCCATCGATAGAACCTGATATAACCAGTGTCTTCTATCACGGCATACTAATCAGGCGTTTATTCGTATGATACCGGTGTGATACAGGCGTGGAAAGACGGTACAGATTAGGGTAGGCAGCTAGTGCGTTATGGGGGCCCTCTCCCACCGCATCTTCTGCTGTACGATACCGGCGTCCTACGACTTGTTGCTTGTAAGTACATATGACTAAACTATCGGATGGTACCTGTGCTCGGCTTCGAACGTGCTTCATAATTCTTCTAGGGGCGTTGCGTATATTGGAGGTTAGATTATCAATTAAAGTCTGGTTAATGAGAATTCGAGAATTACCAAATTATGCCTGTCCAGTCTTCAACCTTGCAGCGATCATCAGCAACACATCTCCGTGTGTATGGAAGCACCGTAGTGCAAGATCAGAGGAAACTAAACGTAGATCGTAGGGAAATCCTTTTGTTAGCATTCATAATGTATGATGTAAACGCAATACATAGGCACTGTGAGTCTGTGACGAGACATCAAGAATCCACGCCTCTTGTTTCTCCATGTCTTGGATTTCTCGGCTCCCGACATTGCAATAGCTTGTCCCCGCTTCACCATCATTCACTGTAGAGCCATGAATGACTCCCCTTACAGTTCACTTAGACATATGGCAGCTCCCCTACCTGATCTACAGCCCTTCAGCGAACTATTCGTTCTAGGGATAATCAAAGAGCGCTGTGTAAGATGCGTAGCCACTCTATCTAGGACGTTGCGCACCCTTGACTGTGTCTCCCTGCCGTCAGCACCTATCTCTCAACTGCAGTGCACCCATAACAAGACGGTGTGAAAGGTGTATTTTGTTGTGATTTGATGTCGAGTAGTCGCGATGCATTCTCGCCCTACAGTGAGTGTGCCAAGCACAAACTCGGCTGCTCCGGTCGGCACGAGTTGGTACGATCGCGAGCAGACTTAATACGACAGGCAGCTTTTTTCTGGCGCATGTCTACCTAGCAGGTATCTACTTTAATGGCGTAACTGCTGTACTTGTCAGAAGAGCCCTGAGAAAAGCAGTCAGTTATCCGTCATGTCCAATCACGTAGTTGTTTCTTGAAGGATTACCCCGAATTATGGGTAAGCTCTGGGGCAGAGGCCTTGTGTCAGACGTGCCCTTGCGACGGTCTCGACCAGCTATTCCCCTCTGTTTCTGGCCTTGTGTACTGATGCCCGGCGAGTGCTATTTTCGACGTAGCTTTCAACGTCGCCAAACCGAGTTGACGGCGCTGACCGCATAGACGCAGACATACATGGCCGGCAGAGGCGTGTGTGTGCACAGCCGCAACATCACCAAAATAGGCACAGAGCTCGTCGAGGGAAACGGCGCCCCGACCCTCCCGCCGGCTTTGTGAGTCCCCACGATGCCGGCACCAGTAGAGAGGGGATTCTTGTTATTTCTCCGGTGGAGAGTTACATTTGCTATGCCCACCACACATGCGGGCGCGTCATTTTTCCCCACCCCTAACCAAATTTGCGTGAAAGTCGGGTTTGACATACCTGTGAACGTCTCGGCACTGTGGACTGTTGGACGTGAAGTAGGTAGTAACTTGACAGGATGTCATTCATGTATGGTCCGTCACGTACATGCTATGTAGGTGGCATGTAAGTAGGTAGGTAGGTGTGCCTTACTACAAACAACCGCTCAACGGTCCCTAACGTTCCCCGCGTACACTAGGTGGGAAATACAATGATCTGGTCGTTTTAGACCCGGGCACGCTGCAGGTAGCAATACTTTGGTTGCCTGAGCCCAGGACCTCGGTGCCGAGCGGAAAAGGAAGAACGGCGTGTAGGACGATGTCCGCGCCAAACGAAAACAAATCACTTCCATGTGTCTGCAGCTCCGAGCGCGCCTGTCGCCTGTCGCCTGTCGTCTGTCGTGCGTGGTTTGCGTCTAGGTATTAGGTTCTTTCAATCCGGTTGCTATTATTATCGCAAAATCTGATGCCGACGGTACTATGTAGAGTAGGTAATAAGCATGCTGTATGTAAGTCTGTGTTCATTTGCTGCATCAAAGCACTGCCATCTGCGGCGGGGTAATGCTGCATGCAGCTGTACCTATTCGACGAGCCTCTGCAAAGTGTTACATTGGGGGCTTTTTTGCTTTTCTTTCTTGGACTTTTCCATTTCACAGCTAAGCTCAGCTTCCAGTAAGAATATCGATTTGTTTTCTTGCTAATCATCTACAGCGTTTACCATTCACACAGTCTACAAAGTAGGGACGGAAAGAGGAAATAAGGATCTAATTGAATAATCCAAGGGTCATCGTCATATTATAGCATGATATAGTTAGGGTAGGGTTCGTTCCGCTCTATGTTCATCATGGGAGGATCACCTTAAGATATGCACTATAGGCGTGTTTGGCCAGGTATTTGGGATATCCAAACCATTAGAAAACAGCGATGGAAGGCGTGTGCATTAGTTCCCTTCTCGCTTAAAGATGCAAATTGATACGCATAGGCCACAATGAGCAATAAGTACCTGATTATAAGAGCCCAGCAGACTGGGACGCCGGCCCAACAAGGGCCATGATCTAGATCCTTGCTATCTGGCTGGGCCTTTGACCACTGGAACGTGTTGCTTGGCGCGAGCAAAAAGAAGAACTGGCAAACTAGCAGGCGGGTATCAGAATTTACAAAGGCTTTTCGATTATCCATCAATCGGTGAAATTACAGACATTATGTAAATAACACTACCTATGAACAACCTTCGGCAGCGTCAAATAATTCACAAAGGTAATGATCGTCGATCTCCCCAAGCTGCTGGAACCGAATATCTTTTGCCTAGCATACCTACATAAATACATAGCACCAATTACCGTAAATGGTGTAGACACCCGACCACAATACAACACAGGTAAGTAAGCAAAAAATACAGCAGCAGCAGAGACATTGGCTTAATTTTGCATATCAAAATTCTTTTTTACAACAAAAAAAATAAATAAATAAATAAAATAGGACTAAAATAATAAATAACTAATACATAATCGTATCCGTGCCCATGTTACCTACCTAGTATACAGGCACCTAGATACTTAGTTCACTAACCTATGTAGTGCCTGGGGTCCGTCCGGCTCCTAAATGCCAAATGCAGTGTAAATAAACGACAGCAATTGTTCTAGAGTCTTACCCCTCTGCACGACATGGTCAAGGGTATTTGAAGTAGATACCGAATAACGTGCAAGAGATGCTTATTTGCAAACGTCCTCGAGTCAGTCAGCGCTAGAGACTGGGTATTTGCACGCAATGCCTACGTCCAGACAACTTGAACCCCCGAACCCCATGTAAGAATTTTAAGCTAAAGTAGCAGGTAAGATGTCAGCCCGGGAAAGCAAGTCTCCCGACACGTGCGGATCTTATACCCGAATCCGACGCAACGGAGTTGGATAATTAATTATCTATCTTCCTATTTCCCAGTCAGTTGGGCTCAAAAGTATACTAATGATTCAATGATAACAATGAATTAACATGATTATCTGTCCAGGCATGAAGCGCTACTCATGAGGTTGTACTCGACGCAGAATGTTCAAGTTACTGTTTGTAGCGTCGACGTGTATGTTGTGTGTATTGTACATTGCATAGGTACTATATCGATACCGCCTCCTACAATGTAAGTAGTTCTTAGTCGTCATACTAATACGACGGCTGTACTCACGGAGGATAGGGTGTTGGTAGAAATGGACCGGTCAGAGAGCAGCTGAATTGGCGCTCACGACTCCCTACCCCCTTGGCTTTCCAGCCAACCAGAATCCAAAGTGGAGTGACGGGGTGTAGGCCGCCAGGTAGAGCAAAGAGCGCCCAGTGCAACGCTGGAGCTTCTCTTGCCTGTCTACCACGTTGTCGAAGACTGTCATAAACTCTTTTCCCCGACGGCTCAAGGATCCCTTAGCCCGCCCCCCAGCAGATTTATCATCATCACTTCATCAAGGGGTCGGCTGCCTATTCCCCACCCGTCTGGCGAATCGCTGGCAATACTTTACTTCCAAGCATTTTTATAAGTTCGCTGTCTGCAGAACCCGCGCATCAAGAGGAGGGGACTGCAAGCGGGAGCATCTAGGAGCCCCCATCTGGATAATGTCTTTGACTCTAGACTGGACTGGATAGCAAGGACTGAATAGTAAGTAGGCGCGTGATTCTGTAAGACAAAAACGGGTCGTCGTCAAGCCAAGGCATGTTTAGAAGATGACCGTACAACTCGATATAGCCTACGACAAATAGCTAGCTCTCACTATACACACTTACTGCCTTGGCACAACAGCCGGACGATGGTCAATTATCACATTGCACTCCACGGCACAGACCAACTGCCAGTTGAAGTACCCGAAGTGTGGCGTAGCCGCCGAAGTCCCGGCCGGCGTGAGAATCTAATAAGATCGGACCCCCCCCCCCCTTAACTGCGCTTTCTAAAAGACGGACTGGCGACGGCTTCACAGGTTACCCCGATACCCCCCTTGGCGTCATTTTCTCGGCTTTCAATTGGCTAAAAATCTGGTGTTTTTAAACAAACCGAACCTCGTGTGAATCTCGCGGCCATTTACCTCCACTATCACCACCCAGGTAGTTATGCTGATAGGTATTGAAACACGATCGGCTGTTCTCCCACCGCGCAGGGCGGATCGAACCTGACAAAGACACCAGGGAAGAAAATACAGTGCTAGCTTTAACCATGAGTGGCGACATGCGTCGCGCGCAACTGCGATAGGTAACCGTTTTGTTTCCTCAGCTCGTCTGCATCAAAGCCGTTTTCTCAATACTTTAGTAATCTGTAAAAAGCTATTTTGAGCATGAAAGCTCGGGCATGATTCCTTTTCGAGAGTTGGGCTGTCGTCCCAAACCCCATTTCAGCGTTGCCGAGTGGCAAATATAAGGCAGCACGAACCATACATTTCTGTGTTAGTGAGCTACTGTATGTAAGTATGCGTGAGATCCATGGGGCCATGATACCTTAGGCAGGTGGCCGGCTCACGGATGCGCATGTACCGTGCTTAAGCTATCAGTATAATACCACTTATGAACAGACGCATTGCCTATTCAGTAGCAGCTGGGGTCATCGATACATACAGGATTCGAGAGGAGAGCCTTCATCTGGCCCGAGCGGCCACGTGGGATGAGATCTAGCCGCAGGCATCCCCCCTGTCGCTAGTTCAGATTGGCTTATTCAGTGAGCAAAGTACCTCGTAAGTACCCTGGGCAGAGCTGGGGCTCATTTCGCGACTTGCTTCTGATTGGCTGACTCCCTACCGGAGCCGCCACATCTCCTTGTTGTAATATTCACCATGCACAGCAGTAAGTTTTACTGTATGGTGAATACTTACCCTACTGACTTCAGTACACATACAAACGAAATATCGTCACCACATCATTATCTATCGCAACCCACTCTTTCAAGCAAACCACCCTAAAGGCAAACCACCCTGAAGAGGCCCCAAGGTTCAGCTGTACTAACACGCCCGGACAGTTACCATGACATATAGACCGACGGACAAAGCCGCCTGTCTGCCTATCTGCCTGCCTGTCTGTCTGTCTGGACTCTTGTTGGTGGGCCTGGTTCGGTATTTTTGACTAACCTTAGGTTAGGTAATTTAGCGACACTTGGGTAGAATGATCTAGAGATAGTCTAAAGATGGCCTACATAGAGAGCCCCCTAACATCATACGATCCTGCATCGCAAGAATACCACCGGGCGGTCGAGAAGCTATTTACTGTGCGAAAGACACAAAGACACTGCAGAATGACATATCACGTTAGGTGGTTTGATCGGCCGTAGCAGCAGAGAATCTCGGAAACAGCCGTGGTCGGAGCAGTTCTCGTGGAAAGAGCAACACGGCTAACGAGAGCTCCTCCATCTACGCTCGATTAGGTTCCCTCGTCCGGAACAGCATACGCGAACAGAGCAGGGGACCCGAATATGGATTTGTGCTACTTGTACAAAAGTGGAGTGAGAGAAAGTCTTGCCATGGCCCCCATGAAGTGGGCGCCTGTCTCATCAGTTCGCATTGCCTATCACACTTCTCGCTTCGTGTTGAGGCGCCGTTCTTGCTCTACCGCATCAGCACTAATCATGCACGTAGATATCTATCTACCTACACAATACATACATAGGTAGTTAAGATCTAATAATAAATAGTGGTAGCTGTACCTACCGTAGGTATGCTGTACGACGCCTAACACCCCTAGGTTGGCGTATTTCCCGTGAGGGTAGGTAGGTAAAAAGACGGCTTTCCCCGTGCTCAGCCACTTTCCATCTCCGCTACAAGAAGTCATTACATACGCTAATGCCTACAGCAGTACACGGGCATGTCCTTGTCATCCCTATGCCGTGCAGCATATCGGACAACGCTCAAGCCGGAATCTGGCAGCCTATCATGTTCGTTATCTAACCGACAGTTCCAGTTCTAGAATATATCATGCCCCTACTGATACCGTTTTGGGCTTGAAGAGGCTGATTACTCACAATCGTCACGATGCTTTTTGCTCCTCTGCCATGTCCCCCTTTTAGGCGCTGTTCCTGCAGTAGGGCGATAGAGAGCGTTCCATCAAACCCCCAATAACTCCCAACCTTAGCTAATACCTACTTACGCGAGGAAGTGGGAGCCGTGAGGTTTTTCGGTTCCGTACCACGTTGTGACCGTACCTAGATGCCATCATACAGGAATATTGATGAATTCATTGCTTTATAACGTATTTTATACTACCTGCCCCTTAACTTTGCATTGTTTATTAGCACCCACGAGCAGTAAGTGGCCCAAACCCGAAAATAATCCACAAGTGGATTGCTGAGGATTGCTGAGGGTTGCTGAGAAGAGTATCGAGGTAGGTAAATTAATGTATTGCGCGACAAAAAGCCGTTGGACTACCAAATACCGACAGCATGCATAGAAAGACGTTGTCAATCTATGTCGACCTGCCTAACTAATCCAAGCACAGTAACTTCATCGATCGTTCCAGATATCTTTTTGCAGATTGTTGCTCGCTCCTTTCCGAAGAGAGACGAATGCCTAGCCCACAGTATGTTGACCGTTAGGTAAGCATGTTAAGTACATTTGTTGGGTGTTTTGGTCTCTCTGGGTCAGTTCCTGACTGCTACTTGGGTACGCTCCTACCTAGGTAAGGTTACCTACATGTGTGGCGTGGTTTGGTGAGGAAGGTACCTACCAGACAGGTGCTCCAAGAGAAGCACTGCAACCCTACCATGTAGGTAGGCAAAGTGCACCGCCCTCTGAAATTGTTATTTTCAGCGCTCGCCAGTCTTGGCTGACATTCTGATTAACTCGAGCGCCCTCAAAGCCATCCCAACTAATAAGCTGAACGTTGTATTGTCTGCATCTGCATCTGCCTCCACAGCAGCGCATCTAGATCTCTTTCGGCTTTAAGCGTTCACACCACACCCGCACTGCACCGCACCACATCGCACCGCACACTACCCACGTAAATACAGATAATACGCAAAAGACATCAATGAACGGATACAAAATTAGACGAGGGCGAGAAATGTGCGTAGGGTCTAATGCTGCACGTCTATATATCGCTTATTTCATCACTCTGAACAGGGTGCTTAGCCCCCGATGAGACGCTGTCTTGGCAGTGCTGACTCTTCGCTCCTCGAACCGAAATTTATGATTATTGATAATGATGATGAATGATGATGATGATGGCCAAGGTCATTTTCGTGCTCATATTCATGATCATGGCGGAGAAGAGAGATAGGCAATGATGACGATGCAGGGAATGGCCTCGAGCTTTTCCCGTTGCCGCTTGCTTTCAGCTGGCCATGGTACCTCAGGTCGGCGACCAAGGAGATCAGCACCCACCAAAAGCCCGACGGGCTGTTATCCCACCACTCTTTATGCATGTCTTGGAAGCGAGGACTGGGATGCCCTGGAATACTTCCGAACAGCACGCTGCAATCAATCACCACAGGTTTTTGAGGTGTCCGCACACTGTACTGTAGAGAATTGCTGAATCACTTGTGTCGGGCCGTGCAGCGAGTCCGCGAGGAGTCTTCCGCAACATATGTAATCGACAGATGAGGGCGACCCAAAGCCACGACATCTCTAACGCTTTTCTGATGATTATGGATTATGGATCTCAGGAAAAGGTGACCACATCTGAGAATTACCAGAATTACCAGAATCCCCAGAATCCCCAGGTAGGCCAACAGGACCATACCTACCACAGCATTCCGTGACACGACCAAAGGAGCGACATTGTTCGTCAAACGGTCCTCAAAGCTTATGCCGGTGCCACGGCACTGGAACCGCAGCGATGGCTATGAGTCGACCGTCCCCTTCATTATACCTAACGTGAACGAGGAATACTCGTGATGTACACATTCACGGACGCACAGGTAGAGGTAGATGGGCATGCCAGCTACGAACGTAATGTGATCGACCATTGTGTCATGGTTGGCACTTGTAATGGCTTCGGGAGCGATGGCCACAACCCCCTCCCTCACCCCACCCTTCTACCAACAGAACAAGCTCGTCACTTGTCCTCATGTAGCCCCAAAAGGCGCTGTTGTGCTACTTGATCTCGTTTTACGGCTACGGACAGCGAGTTAATCTTGCGCGCCCCTCGTACAGCTTACTGTCTAGAGCCGAGCATCCAATTTTATTCCTCGTGTTGCTGTGCTTGTCCGGCGCATTCTCGAAGCAGCCCACACGTACACAGATTCGACCATGTTCTCTACGGGGGGATGTATACATCTCCCAGTACGTAGGTACGGGCCATAAGTCTCGAGAGATCGCCATCACCGTCATCCCGCCGCGATGGACGCGGACGCAAGGGCGCTTCCGCCTGTCACCTCTTTCCTTCCCATCACCCCAACAGCAAGCGCGGTTCGTCCGCCGTCTTGACCGCTCAGACGCAGATCACAGACCACTTGACACGACATGGACTACTGTAGAGGCTTGATGGGTTAGCCCTCTCGGGACGCCGCCGCCATTTCCATCGGACGTGGTTAGTGAACTACACAAGATGCAACCCCATTTCACTAATACCAAAGCGATCGTAGTCCAGTGCGGTTGGTTGCATGCCGCCGTGCACCGGTTTGTCTGGATCGACGAACACATATAACTCATTCTCTTCAACTACTTGAGGGACCTACCAGTTAGATCATGAAGCACTTTCAGTTATACCTTGGGTAAAAGACCAGTGGGAGCTCAAGCAGGTACCAGAAGATACAGACCGAATAAGGGGGCAGGCATCGTATACACCGTATCGTATACAGTACGAAGTCGTCGATGATACGTATCTAAATACCTATATGCTCTGTTGGTTGTACAACCCATCGCACAAGAAACAGAGAAACATGAAAACATGACAAAAGTGCACCGGTCCGAATCCATATTTCTAACTTTCGTGGTTTCTTTCTCTTTTCTCCCCCCTCTCTTACCTCTTCTAGGTAGGCACTCTCCTCCCCTTTCCTCCTTTTCCTCCTCTCCGCTCCCTTGTCGACGACCATTCAAAGCGGTCCAGTCTAACGAGAATGGAGGTATCACAGTAAGTACCATACATATGTAAAGGACAGCGTGTATCTGCAACTGTAACCCCCTCCGGCACAAATACATATAGGAAGCATAGAAGCACGTATGGCTAGCAGTCGGTCCCACAGCATACCGGTAGCTATTACTTACCTACCTTGTTTGTCGGCTACATACAAGTTACAAGCATAAGTGGGTAGGTTCAGCTGGGTACTCCGTTAATAAATTGGGGCCCACGAGACTTTCTTTGCCATCTTATAGACTCGAGCCGTTATATGGTAATGGGGTGCGCCTACCGTAAAGGTTGACAACTACCTACCTCTAGCTATACAACTACGTAAGTACTGCTGCACAGTACTTAGCCATGTTCAAATCCCCCAGTGGATGGCGGTTGTTAGCGTACCCAGACAAAAGTAGATCTTAAAACACAGTCAGTACTGCGGATTAAGCCGCGCGACCCGCGCACTAACTTGCTGTGCCGTATACTGAGGTAACCTCTGCTTCGACCTCGACACGTTCTTAGGTAAGTAAGACGGAGACACTGTATAGGAATACATATATAGATATATTAAGCACATATATAGGTATATGCAAGTACCCGTCTGACTGGGTGTTGTGCGTGCAGAAGTGCGTGGAAATCTTATAGCTCTCGGTAATAGCATATAGGTAGGGTGGGTAGGGTAGGTACCTAATAGGTAAGACAGATTGATGATGGTGGTGGGTGGCTTGTCAACCTTAAAAAGATGTGACACTAATGCCAGGTACCGTGCTAATATACTACAGTACATGCCGTAGTTGCTGTAACCCCTTACTGTTTGATTCGGCGGAGGGGTTCCTTCGACAAAGAGAGGCGAGACAGCTAACATACACAATCCAGATGGGCTACCTAGATAGAAACATATGTACTTTGGTATGTAGATAAGGTAAGGAACTGGAGAGAAAGAAAGGGAAATCCTATATACGTACCTACGTATATGACAAGCAAGGCTACGTTATATCACGCCCTTGTTATAGGTAGTGATCAAGGCCCCCAGCTGGCCAGGAGATTTCCCTGTCTTGAATAGATCAACTTGGGGGCATTCAATGACTTGGATTCTGACCTGGGGTCCATCTAGATACTATGCAGCAGCATGTAGGCGTACAGATAGGCACTCAAATATTTAGGACATATTCAACAAATACAAACGCGATGGCTACCTTGTCTGCCCAGGCACTTATGCCTCTGTGTGTGCGTGCGTAGTTGTAGTTGCATCGACCAGGGGAGCGGTAACATTCTATCAAGAAAGAAACTCGTATATTATACCAATCAAACCAAAAATATTATTTTATGTTGCTACCGTTATCAACTTTTTTTCTTCTTCTACACGTGTATAGTGTCTTAGATCCGTAGCTATTTTCTTTCCTCTCTCTATCTACCTTCCTGTGATAACCAAAACAATGTCTAAGATCAGGGTTTGCAACTTGCACGAGAGAAAACCGCCAGAAAATGGCCGCCGGTTCTACCTATACCGTTCACGCTAGGCTTAAATATACGTAGAAAGAAATGCCACAAATTGCTACCTCCCGACCCGTCTAACTAACCTAGGGAGAGGCAACCAGTTACAAGTAGTACATGGAGAGCAAATTATATGGAAGTCGAACGAACGGACGCACAGGCGGACGTCACGTTTTTCGAATGCGTGGCTGCCGGTTGCGAAATGACGCGATGATGTGACGGAAAAGTCCGGTAACCTACTGCTGTAGGTGACCTACTTATTCAGACAGATCGACAGACAGACGACCACGCGTAGGGATAGGGAACATCAAAAACCGAAAACGAGACGCCTCTTTCTACACAAATACATACATACATACATACATACATACATACTTAGTTACTTATTTCATCTTAACCCCCAACTCACTGTAGTTAGGACTTACAACACAGACAGTTTCTCCGTGCCCCCCTACCGAAGTGTACCCAGATAGACGACCGTAACCTTACCCATTATCTACCTACGTAGGTACTGTAGATAGATACAAGCATACGGTACCGCCTTACTTTACTCGTTTCGTAAGTACGGTACTTTAGTCGGTGCTTAATCCTACTTTTCATGTCCGTCATCTCCCATGATTTTCGTGGGACCACCCACCAACCAGCCTTAGCCCTGGCCTACCAACAAGAAATTGGGGCAAGAACCGGGGGTAGGTTGACAAGTTGTTTAAGGTTGTCAAAGGTTGAGGTTTGTTTTGGCCCCTGGCTCTATTTTATGAAAATCATAACCCGAAAGGGACTATTTTGGGTCCGGTAGATGAAAAGAGAGGGAAAACAATAGGTATGGGATGTGTGCTTTTTTCTTTTCTCCTTTCGCTTTACCAGGATGTAGTGACTTCAACAGCGGGCAAACAAGGTAGCTAGGTATGTATGTAAACTGACTAGCCAGAACCGCAAGGTACCTTTTGGGAGATTATTACTGGGTCATTTTATTTTAGAGATCTCTTATTTTATTTACTTACATACTTGATGCTTGCTTTCTTGCTTGCTTGGGATTTTTGTCGATGACGGGAATAAGAACAGAGCAAAGAAAGATAAAGAGTGGCCTGGACTGGGGTGTGTGCCTGTGCAGAACCAAGAAGCGCTCTTTCTGGGTAGGGTGGACGATCACGGCACCGGACCGACGCGTGACGACGCAACAAGAGATCTCCATGGGGATTGCCATTGCAGTAGTGTGTACCCAAACCTCCTAACCTAGGTAAAGTTTATGTAAGTATACCTCATATAACTTAAGTTATTTCCATCAGCGGTGAGGAGAGCCAATGATCGTGTCCCATTCACCAATCGACGTTTTTTAGGTTTTGTTTTTCTTTCGCCTCGAAAGTTTTGACATGACCATACGGTCTCGAAAAACCTTGCTCAAACTAAAGTAGGTAAAGTAAACTAACTCTTCTACATACTGGTAATGCAGACTCTTATCTACAAACTTATTAGCGGCATCAAAACTTGTCCACACGCATGCACACAAGCACACTGAGAGGAAGAAACACAAAGATGGGAGATTCTACGGGAGTGTCTTCGGCGCTTCTTTAGCTTCATATTCGTCCCTCTTTTATTTTCCACCTTTTTTTCCCTTCAACTTTCTAGCTCTCTGTTTGCAACTAGATACATTGCTTTCTGAAACATCATTGTACGAGTGATCTTCATTTCACAATGAAGCTACACGTAAACAGCTTAGGCTCGGCAAGTTTGACGTCGGGACTCAGGCCGGCAGAATCGCGCTGCCGCATACTCAAACTAAGACTAGTAAGTAAGTAAAGTAAGTAAGTAGGTAGGCAGGCGGCCTCGATGAGTTTCATGTGAATCGGATATGATGAGATAGGTAGCTACTCAGTCGTGGTACTTTAGCTGCGATGTGCTCAGTACGGTAGCAGACAGACGGATGAGAGGAGACCCTCCTATCACCAAAGGTCCATGATCATGCCGTTTTTGACGTTGGCCTTGGCTTTGAATATTCTTATTTCACCAATGACCAATGAGAGGCAGCCCGCTGGCGTTCTTGATGCCTCGCTCTTGCTAGACGAAATGAGGTCAAATGTGATATTTGTCTAGGCCTCACTCGGTTAGGGAGCCAGCTTTGACATGGACAGGTAAGGTACCAAGTCTAGCAACGGGCATGTTCTAAGTAAAATGCAAGTTTTTCCAATCTACTTATCTAATACCTATGTATGCTCCAATCTACCCAGGTAACCCACTCTATCCACTCTACTGCTGTATGTATCCCTTGCCTTTCGTCACTGACATCGATATTCAAATTATTCTTTCTTGCCATGTACCAGAGCGAGCTAAGCCGAACGTAGAGGCCTAGCGGTGTAGAAACGGAAGGCGTGCTGTAATGGAAGCTACCATACAGATGTAGGGTAGTAAAGAACACCTAATACCTATCCGCAACCAGTCGTTTCGTTGCGTAGCCGCCCTGAACTGCTATCCATATGAACGCCAAGTTTGGTAGGTCGTCAACCAGCATAGGATAGATCACAACCCTTCACCTGGGGCTGCTCGAGCCAACCGTTCCCTAGGTAGGCTTTAGAGGACGTTTGAGAATTCTAGCATTACTTGCCCGTCGTCGCTGCACGCTAGCATCTTGACGGAGCTCAGGTCCCCGACCACCCAGTCCGGTTGGGCAGCCACGACTTGCTCGAGGGTATGGCTCGTGACGAGCCCAAGCACTTTGCAGCCGGCTGCCTTGCCGGCTTTGATACCCGCGGGACTGTCCTCAACCACCAGAACCTCAGAGTCGGCAGGAAGCCCGAGCTTCGATAACCCCAGCTTATAGCAGGTCGGGTCCGGCTTACCGTTCTCTACCGACTCTGCTGTGATGAGGTGCTCTGGCTGTGGAAGCTGCAGCACGCTCAACCATCCCTGGACGAGGGGTTGCGAACCAGAAGTCACAATGGCCCAGGGGACGTTGGCCGCGATCAGTTGGTCCAGAAGCGCCCTTGCGCCCGGTATTTCAGTTGCCTCGCTGCCGTACTTCTTGGGCAGCAGCGACTCCATCTGTCTTACATCTGCAAAAGAAAGGAAAATATTCCCCCTCGATTAGCCGGTGAACTCTACGCCAGGAGTTAAGGGAGAAGGGAACAAGGCTGTCTGTTTCGGAGTCGGCAGATTTGCCCTTGTGTTGTTTAAACCCTCCGATCCCTCATATAGTCCGGCTTACATTCCTCGGTCGCCCTTTCAGGCGCAATCTCCTTTAAGGTATCTATCTGCACATTTATAACTATTAGTCAGTGACTAACCTCAGCCAAAAAAAACAGATGTTTGGTCCCGTAAGGGTGGAACAATCAAGGGCAGTAAGTGATATTTGCCCCTTAGAAGACTAACTTCGCTATATGCACTCGAATTTGGAATAAAGGGCCTAGTTGGAGCTTGGAACAAGTTAGAGACAAACTTACACTGCGGCGGCCGTGCGAGGTCTGCAGGATGACTTCAGGATCAACGCCAATTTCTTTTCCGATCCTATATTCAATGCCCCCAAGTTAGGCCTCCGAGCGGTGGAATTGGAGGCAACAGGAGAGGGTAGCCTCACTCATGCCAGTGCTTAACAACAGCAGACGTGGAATCGATTATGGTCCCATCCATGTCGAAAAGGAGGCCACGGAATGTTACCGAAAATGAGGGGGCCATCGGAACCATCCTGGCCGTGTCTTCGCCGAATCGACCACGGAAATTCTCTTGGAAGTAGAAGAAAAATCACAAGCACGACAAACGGACGGCAGAATCGATATATGGTGTTAGTGGTCTATTATTCGTACCTGACACGAAGGGGAGCATCTGTGAACAGTGAGCACAAGCAACGAGATATTTAAAATCGCGTAGCCACGTAGAAGTTGTGAGCGATAGTTGCATAACACCGAATTAGGATACTCCGCAGATGCTTCTCGTGCTATTTTCTTTGTATTTTTTCTTCCCGTTCTCCTTCCAACCGCTCCGCTTATCGGCGGCACCGTTGACGCGCCGTTTGCTTCGCCATCCAATGTCATACAATTCGCCCCAACCAAGTACTGTACCTTCCATATTTGCACTATTTTCTGGAGCTTGATGTGTTTTGGGTCGGCGAACCAAGCAGTGACATAACGGAGAACCCCTCAATCGGAACGGTTCCCTGAGCTTGAGGACAGTGGAGGGTCCTATTAGGTAGGTGGGGTTATTTAATGGCGGCGGGAGTTTGTGGGGCTTATCAGTTGTTATCAGTGGCGGTGAGAAATGGCAAAACCCGCATTTTACTGGCAGACGGTCAACTTTTTGGGTTGTGGTGTTGTCCAAGATAGACAAAAAACTTCATTTTCGCACCCTGTTTGTCGATTAGTTGCTATTAAATAGTAGGCGAAATGGGAGGCATAAACAAACCAAAGAGTCCGTCAAACTAAATCCCTGATCTTTTCAAGCTGACATATTTAACTGACCGATTTACATGCAGAGCCAAAGTCTAAGCGCACACCCGTTCGGTTAAGACACAAAATCGAAAAAGCGTCTGCCGCGAAGCAGCGGAAGGCTAAGAAAGAAGCCAAGAAAAATCCACAATGGGTGTCCAAGCTGAAGAAAGACCCGGGTATCCCCAACCTCTTTCCTTATAAGGAGAAGATCCTCCACGAAATCGAAGAAGCCCGGAGGCGGAAACAAGAGGAGCAGCAACGCCGGAGGGAGATGGCCAAAGCTGCTAAGACTGGAACTACGACTGAGGAAAATGCAGATGCCGAGGATGATATGGAGGACGACATGGAAGGCGCATTCGACGATAGCGATATGATGGACGAAGATGATGCTGGCGACGAGGAAGGCTCCTCAAACCCGATGGCGGCCCTCTTAGCGAGCGCGAGGGCCGCCGCTGAGAAGTATGATCGTGAACTGCAAAGCGGAGATGACATGGACGAAGTCGAGGACGTGTCAGAGAACGACTCTGACAATGGCTTCGATTTGGGCACTCATGCTTCGTCGAGGAAGGCTCACGATAAGGTCTTCAAGCAGGTTGTGGACCAAGCGGATGTAGTGCTTTATGTCCTAGATGCGCGTGACCCCGAGGGTACGAGATCTAAAGAGGTCGAGCGCATGGTTATGGCTGCTGCCAGTGGCGGGAAGAGATTGATGCTCATCCTAAACAAGATTGATCTCATCCCGCCCCCAGTCCTGAAAGATTGGCTCGCCTATCTGAGACGATACTTCCCTACCCTCCCTCTTCGGGCTTCCAAGTCCGCCCCGAACTCACAAACTTTCAATCATCGCGACCTCACGGTTCAGAGCACGTCGGCAACCTTGTTCAAATCGTTGAAATCATTTGCGGCTTCGAAGCAGCTGAAGCGCGCCATCTCTGTCGGTGTAATAGGGTACCCTAATGTCGGAAAATCATCTGTCATCAACGCTCTCCTCGCCGGCCTCGGTGGTCGGGGCAAAGCGGCTTGCCCCGCCGGTGCCGAGGCTGGCGTCACAACGAGCATACGCGCGGTCAAGATTGATAGTAAACTTACCCTGCTCGATTCGCCCGGAATCGTCTTCCCATCTGCATCCGAAGGCAACACACCCAAGAGGAATGCAGTCAAGGAGCATGCTAACCTTATCCTTCTAAATGCGATCCCACCTAAACAAATTGAGGATCCGATACCAGCCGTTACACTATTGCTGAAAAGGCTCTCGTCTTCGCCAGAGCTGACGCAAAAGCTGATGGATGTTTATGATCTCCCGCCACTTATGACCACCAATAGCGATACCACCACGGACTTCCTGGTGCAGGTTGCCCGAAAACGCGGAAGACTGGGCCGTGGTGGCATTCCCAACCTGCAAGCTGCGGCCATGACGGTGGTGATGGACTGGAGAGACGGGCGCATTCAAGGATGGGCGGCACCACCCAAAGTGCCCATATCCCCCGATGCTCCTAAAGGAAGTAGTGTTACCAAGGATACCGCGGCGCCTGTTGCCGTAGGAGACCAGAAAGAGATCGTCACAGAGTGGGCCAAGGAGTTCAAGCTTGATGGCTTATGGGGCGACGATGAGGACACGGCGGTGGATGCTATGGAGCAATAATGAAACAAAAAAAAGGAATAACGACTTTTTATTTGAGCTCTCGAGATGATATCCTTTAGAATCGCAGTCTTTGTTGGCGTTAGGTAAAAAAGGGTCAATCATGAGGATTCGTATCACTCACTGCTTTTGGTAGAGTCTCATGAAAATAATGGATGTTCTTTTTAAAAACACTGAAGCCAGCCCATGGTGCCTTCGACTCATCTTCGTGCGTTTGTGAGGCCTGCTGAATCTAGAGTATCTGTGACTGACTGACTGGCCCGGCGCGGTGTATCTAGTACAAGAAAAGAAAAGAAAGGAAGAAAGGAATCAATGAAAAGAATCAACTTAGAAAAGTGACATTCCTGTCACACCATCTAGGATAAAATCGTCTTCGAAATGGATCTACGTTATCGTAGAACTTCGTACATACCTTTTGGCAGCTCAAATCCTAATCCTACAACCTAGCTAGTGAATGAAATCCTTGATTGATACTTTGTTTCCAAGTATGTATATAAGCTGTTTATTTAGTATTTGAAAGTTTCCGACTATTATTGACATATCTACAAGGTAGGTAGGTAAGTTAGTATGTATGTTACAAAAGGGGGGACGAGTAGTATCTAGACGGCAGTACAATTCTGGGAAAATGAGTCAGGTTGCTTGCGCTGAGAAGTTAAGTGTTTGAGCTTTTATATATATAATAATAATAATAATAATATATATATATATATATTGTAACGCGCTAGGTGTTGGCTCTTCCTTCCAATAGCCCAGTTAAACCGCTGTTTGAAGGAATGATCGCTTTTGAATCTTATGAGGCATGAGTGAAATCGGCGATAATCAAATGAATACTTAATATTTAGCATTACATAGTAATACAAGCGTATTTTTTGGGTTGTTTTTTTAGACAGCTTATCTAATATACATATCCATCCAGTAGATACCATGCTTTACCTAGATATGTAGCCTTTTCCTTATATTATATATATCTTTTCCTTGCCTTGCTAAATTAATTAGGTCGCGGAAATCTAAGAAAAGGACAGCAAGCGAACTATGTGAAGTCACAAGGTTAGGCTACTTAGGTAAGTAGTTACAAAAGGGATCTCTCGTATTACTAGGTTAGGAAATACCTAGATAGATATATGTATTTGTTTAGTTGTCCCAGATATATTTTCTCAAATCCGGACTCTGTTTAGAGAAGAACTACTTGCTTTGCGTCTACCAGGAAACGCGCCTAGGGAACGGAAGACAGACAGATAAATAGATAAACATACTTGTTTTCAAGTGTTGACCCGGCCTTACTTGGCTCTATTTGGCTTGTCTATGTTTACCTTATTATTATGCTTGATGTGTTAACTTGGCTTAACTAATTGTTGGCTGGGTGTTCACGCAACCCGACGGGATGGGTCCCTTTTATCTCTGATTACGTCATTCACTCCCCTTCCTTGAAGTAGGTATTGTACGTATGTATGTAAATAAAAATACCCTCTCCGGGATCCTCGGGTCTCCTATACTCCTCCCTCTTCTCCTGTAGCGAAGCAAGGCTGTCTAGGCTCTGATGAATGCAAGGCTCGGCTCGGCTCGGTTCAGCCGGGTTTGTTTTCTTGCTCTGTACGTCTCTATATGTGTATGTATGTAAGTAAACATGTATATATGCCGCTATTCGTAGAGTACATATCACATCTTAAGTAAACAACGCATCTACATGCTGGCTGACTGACTTTTGTACCTATACAAAAACGACTTTATCGACATCAAGTTATGATGCCCTACAAAAGTAGAGAGGGTGCGGGAATAGCAAGGTTTTCCGCAACTCCCGAGAGGCGGAGAATCGTCGTATATGATAAATCCATCAGATACCTAGGTACTTGTCGGGCACCTGTCAACTGACATGTACGTGTTGCGGCTTCTCCGGAGTCCCGAGAGGGATTATTTGTGGTCCTGGCTACTCGTACACATGTATGTCATTTCGGGGGACACGGGAATAAAGTAAGTAAGTATAGGTATAAATGGATTAATAAACAATAAACTTGAACGTGCTCATGTGTTTATGTTTATGCCTTGTCTAACTACCTAGTACATACCAACCCACCAGAATCTCCGACGAACGTGGCCCCGATGGCCTTTTGGGGTTTTTTACGAGACTCCAACGGTTTACTGCCTATTCACTGATCGAAGCCAGGAAGTATGTATGTTGGTAGGTGGACATGTAGGTAGCTCAAGCAAAGCAAGTAAAGTAAAGTAAAGTAAAATAAGGAAGTAAGTAGTAAGGTAGCTAAGGAGTAGTGTCTAACGATATGTACCTACCTCATCGCCTTTAACACCTGAGAATCTTGTACCTTAGTTTTTTCATCAAGATTCATTCTGATATACTACCATGTCCATCCATCCATACGTGATACCTAAGTAGCTTGCACATGACAAACCTACTTAAGCAACCCTAGTAAGATTCGAAGAGATCTATCTATATGGCAAGGCCAGAAAAGGGTATAGAAAGACTTACTTACCACGGGTCCGGTAAAATGTACCAATCAACTAACCTTGGCAATCGCTTATTGGGCAGTCGTATCACGGGATATTTTCCCATCATGACAAGTGAGCAAGCATATACGTGACTAGCTGTCTGTCTGTCTGTCTGTCTGCCTTTACCTTGCGCATGTAGACAGACACAGTAGAGTTGGAATTGGGTTTGATCCTCAATGACTATCGCCGGTATATGAGTATCCCCTCTTCACCTTGTTCATCTATGAGTAAGTACGTACCAAAATAAATAATGCTCGTATGGCTAAGTCGTATACGCGCGAGTGTAAGCTATGCAATGCAATGCTGCTGCCAATATCACAAAGTAAAAGAAAGAGAGGAAGAAACAGAAACAGAAAAACAAAGAAACAGATAGGCTCGGGAGACTCCGAAGAACTAGATTACCCAGGTACCTATCTATGTAGACTGCAAAGGATAGGCATAGGCACGCCAGAGAGATACGGGATGGACGGACATCAAACCAGCCCGCACCCGCTTATACATTACATAGGCACATATATAGGCACATACATAAGCATATATATCTACACACATACCTTTAACACACATACCTAATATGCTTACTTACCCCTAAGCATCGGATCAGAGTATTTAGCTTATAAAAGGGGCTTCACGCTGGAGCCTGTCCTGGGTACGGGTGTGGTAGAGGTATCAGCATTACGAAAAGTGGTTGCCTTGGCTTGACAAGTGGTTAAGTTGGAGTGTGCCAGGGACGAATGAGGTGAGGTAGGTACCCAGAGAAACGCAAATGCAATGCAGGAGGCAGACAGACAGGTTGGCCTCTTGGCTTGACTTAGAAGACGAAGAGGGAAGCAAAGATCGTGATAGTTATATTATATGCCTCCAAGTTGTTGACACGGCAGAATGTACTGCTTCTGGGGTAGCAAAACATCCAGCTTTACAACAACTAGCGCAGGCAACTCTTGGAGGCCACACGAGCACAGAGTTCAGATTGCAAAGTTGATAAATGTTGGAATAATATTACCGTAGCGCGGTATGCTTTGTTAGCCGCACACAGACCTTGCGCATATCATCCCAGCGATACCAAATATCCCTAACACAAGAGAGGCCCCCAGCCCTGTGACACACAGGCCGACGACGGAATCAAATTTAGCGGCACCCGCACAGTAAACCCTTCACTCAATATCCATCCCAATGGCTAATTGCCTTCGCACAGAATAGAAACTAACTCCATGGACCCCTGAGAAGCTATTAATAATCGATTATGCTGCCAACCCCGCTCAATCAATGAGCAAAGTATGCACGAAAACCTCCCAAGTGTACAATGCATCGAAGTTGGACGAGAAACCAGCCAGGTATGACCAACGAGCCGAAAGCAAGACTGAGGGGGGACTGAAGGGGGGAATCGCCAAGGAATGATACCACCAATAACAGAAAAAGACAAATAAAAATAATGTGAAAATAAGATGAAAAAAAACGGGGGAAAAGACATGTGAAACCTAATGTTGCAAACTCCTTCCATGCTGCCAAATTTGTTTATCAAAATCATCTCCTTGCCCTATAGCCGAAAGCAAGCACCAGAGGTATATTAACCAACCCCAAGACGCAAGGCCAAAGTGAACCACACCCTGGTCGGCGATTGTGGGATAATTGACGCCATCCATGCCATGCACCAAAGCAGCAAACCAAATTTCCGCGTATGCGCTGGGGGCAACTTTGGAGTGATGCGTGATCCACCTGGCCAGTCATCACGAAGGTTCGTTCCCGGACAGAGTCGCATCGTGTGCAGAGAAGGCGCTCGACTCTAGTAACAGATCTCATGATTTATTACATCCTCGAAACGCATGACCTTCCCGACGCGGATTCCAGAAGTCTTTCAACGCGAAAATGAGGTGAAAGCTCGGGTATCTAACTTGAACAAACTTTCGACGAACAACAGGCGCCAAACCAGGAGCGAGTGTCACAAACAGAAGAAATTCCTCCCAAACTTTCTACTGACGATAGAACGCGTCCTCAGCAGGCGCGTCTTCGGTTTGCAGTCATCACTGGGGCTGGCCCGGCCACCAACTACCACCCGCAGAAGTTTGTGAATTTGACCAGGGGGGCGTATTGGCGGGTGCAGGCCCTGGGTTCTGAGGCATTCCGGGATTTTGGGGCATGAACTGCCTGGGTGTCTGCTCGGGAGGGTACATGCCTTGTCCCGCTGCGGGATAGCCGTGAGGAAGACCCTGCATCCCCGGATACTGCATCGTGTTGGGCTGCATCTGAGGGTTCCCGCTCGGATGGCGCAACTGCGGGGCTGGTGACTGTTGAGGGTGAGGTGAAGTTTGAGGCTGTGTGGTGTAGCCGGTATAATGCTGAGGCGCCTGAGGCGCCTGAGGTCCCCACATTGGATTCGACGAACTATAGTTGTACGCAGGCGTACCATGTGACATAGTACCTGAGCCCGGCTGGAGACTTGGCGGCCTTGCTTGCTTTTGACTGGCCGGCTGCGGCATGGCTCGCATCGGTGTTTGGCTCATAGGTTGCTGGGAATGAATGGGCTGAGAATAAGGTGCCGCCGTCATCATCAACTGAGGGCTCTGGTTGGGAAGAATCCCGGCGGATGAAGCTAGGCCTGCGGGTGCCGCGTGTGGTGATTGACCGGGTCTTGTGGTTGGTAGGCTGGCCTCAGAGACAACTGGCTGCGAACTTGACGGTTGCTCGTGGGGTCTTGACCATAGGTTCTGGAGGTATCCATTGCGCATCTCTCGGCCCTGGTTAACACTCCGGTTATATTCGGCGGCATGGTGAGCCTGCTGGTGTATCTCGGCAAGCGGGGTGGGCTGCGTTCTATCCTGATAAGCTGGCCCGGTAATCTCCTGGCGCGGGCCTCCCTTGATGAAATTGCTGTAGTCTCGGGTCCTTGTGTCATTCATATCTGATCCAACTGTTATCATGGGCATTCTTGTCGAGCTTCCCGGCGTTGCCAGCATACCTGGTTGCAGAAGGGTCTGCGGTGCACCACTGAACTGCGACGTCGACGCGTAGACAATCTCACCGTGAGGTCCTCCCGGAAGTGACATGGCATTGTTTGCTTCGGCCGCTGCCTCTCTAGCCTTGGTTGCGCCCGGTCTCTTGTCCCCAGCCATATCGGCTTCTGTGAAACCTTGTTTCCTTGCCTTGCCCTCCCAATAGTCATCGCGCACTCTCCTACCGTTGACAATTACCCTGCTACCAAACTGCCTAAACATTGACCGGGCCGTAACGATAGCAATCTGTCTGGACCGGTACGAAAACGGAAGTATTTCCTGCTGAACTAGATCGTCCTTCTCCGTCTGGTTTGCGATGATCTTGAAGAGGGACCTGTTCTTATTAAAAAGCAAGTACGAATCGCGGTATCCAAGTACCCTGGCGCACTCGGTAGCCAGCATGAATAGCTTGTCACCTCTGTTCGGAACATGAAACACTCGGCATCGATACTCACGGCCGCCTAATAGCTGGCCGTTGGGCTTAACCTTCTGTTCGCCAGCCTCATCCGTCTCGCGCGGTAGGTACTCGTCGCCTCCGGGGCCAAGTTGATCTGTGGTATGGTCGCGGACGGTTGGAAGAGCCTTCAATGTCGTTTTGGTAGGCGTGGTCCTCGGGGGAGGTGAGCTTTGAGCTGGCGCGTAGTTGCCAGATCGCGCTGGTATCGACGCATTTTGCATTGATGGCGTCTGGGGTGGTATGTGTTGTGACATTGGTGGAGGTACCGAGGTCGTATTTTGATTTGTCAGGTCTGGGTAGCGATCAGATCGTACCATTTTCAAAGGGCGGCCACGTTTTCGCGGTTGTTTCAAATCATCTACGGTACGAAGGCTGAGTTAGTGGGCACAAAACGGCCAATGCGCAGTTTTTTGGGGGGGCTCAAGACATGCTACCAAGTAGCTGCAGCCTAATCTTAATGCGACAGTGACGATAGGCGCGTTAGGAAGAGGAAAAAGAAAATAAATAGACTTAAAAAGATGAAAAGAAAGTGAAAATATTGCGATACAATGTCTGTTCGCGCGATGGGCGCAGGTGCACAAACAAGCTAATAGATGGTTGCGGCTTACCGTCGTCCCCAGGGTTTTCAAGTTTCAGTGAGTCTTGGAGATTGTCGGGAGAGCGACTCCGCTTCAATCCTCGGGAGGCTGCTGGGGTTGGATTTAGTAGTTCTGTGCAAGCAGGAATTGGTAAGTCAGTGACCGATATGTAACCAACAACAAAACCGGCAACATGCCGTGACACGGGAGAAAGACATGGCAATCGAGAAGTACAAAACGTGAGCCATTGCGACCACCAAAGGTGCTGACACTAACAAGCCACTAATTATAGCAGACCCAATAATCGCGACCGCAGACTGACTCTCGAGTCGTGCTCAACACAGGCACGAAGTGGAAAGGAATACAAAAAAAGACGCCGCCAATATTTATAGTTTGGCGCCAGTAATCATTTGCCGCAGTAAACGATAACCGCATTAATTCGAGTTTGTTTGCTCATGACCTGCATATGAGGTCTAGACAACCCACATCAACCCTCGTCGCGCGCACCGAGGTGGTGTCGCAATCGGCGCGCGCACGGCGGGCCAGCGAGCGACAACATGGAGTTTTGTTGACATAGGCGTTCAACATAAGGGAAAGGGGGAATGGAAAAGAAAAAGAAAATCACGATATATTTAAAACATGATGCAGCGCGATGAAAGGCAGCGGATGCTCGAAGGTTCTTAACGAAATGGGGGAATCACTCACCTGTATTGAGGGCGGCAGGGTTGATAATCGCGGGATTGATGGTCGCACCCTCCGCAGCATTGTTGCTGTCGGCTTGGGTAGAATACATTCGAACGGGCGACGATGCGATGTTGCACGTCAAACAACGTCGTCGTCGTCGGCGGGAAGAGACGTGGAGAATGGCGGTGCCTGCAGAGCGACGTGTCTTGATATAGTTGGATGGATAGACAAACCGCAGGACGAGGTTGTCGAGAATGACGCGCGCGAGCAAGGCAAGGTAGCAGATCTTGGGAAGGATGGCAACAAGGTGGGCTACAAGGTGGATGGGGATAGTGTGGATGACTGGTTCAGTGAATGAGTGGACGAGTGGATGCGTGGATGTGTGGATGTGTGGACTGTACTAGGTATGTATGTAATGCGCCTCTCTCTGTCTGGCTGCCTCAAGTATGAGAGGAGAGCAGGGAGAGCAGGAGGGGTGAGAGAGGGGGCAGGGGGTACAAGAAGACAGGGTTACGAGGGGAGGGGGGTGTGGGTTTCTCGGTTCTTGTGCTAGTGCTAGGTTGGTACTAGGTAGTAGTAGGTAGGTTATTAGCAGTACCGGTATCTAGGCGTGCCTAGCGATATGCAGCAAGTATGCAAGAAGAATGCCCACTGGGCTGGGTATTATTCAGGACCTGTTTCCTGTTTGTGTTTGCCTCTTAAGTAAGTATCTAGGTAGATTTGAGGTTTGTTGTAGTTCCATGAGTCTGTTCCGTAGAGTACTTAAGCAGCATGTAAGTAGAAGGTAGAAGTGAACGAGGTGTGGGAATGGGAACTTGAATATCTACTACCTAAAGACTACCAAGAGAGGACTGGGCAGCTGGGGTTAATTGGAGTGAAATTGGGACAGGAGCTACCTTAGGATGCGGAGGAAGGATTGGGGGTTACCTATTGGCATGTACCGACGTACATGTTGAATACGTGCTGGATCCGGCTGTCCCATATTTGTATTGGTATGTATACTGTACCTACTATAGGCAAACCGGGCTCTTTTCTACAGGTGGAGAGCACATCGTTACAATTATGTATTTAGGTACCTACAGGCAGCTTACATTATGTAGGAAGCTATTAGTAGTACTACCAATCCAAGTAAGTAAAAAACATCACCTTTGCAAGTATGTATACAATGCTACCTCTTCGGGTAAGAATAAGCACCTTATTATATATATGATATCGTGAAAGAACAAGTACTAAAGCCCATAGCCAAGTCTCTACTACATACATCGTAGGTAGCTGCCGTAGGTACTTATTCTAAATCTCTAAAATATATCCCTACTTACTTCCCTCTCCTCTCGTTTCTATAAGCTTACACACATACATCTTATAATATGCTATTCAGTAATAGAACACTCATGTAAGCGCCTATACGTAAGTTAAGACTTCTACTACCGACCTTGAATAGCCATGTGGATTTGACAGTAAAATGAGTACAGCATAAATACCTGTACGGAGGCACAGAGCGCAAATAAGCATAACTACGCATTGTGCTTTAGGTATCCAGGTAGGGCAAGGAAGGGCAGAATCACTTATGACAGGGATCCGAACGTAAAGTTTTGTGCAGGATTGCTAGCTGACCCAGCCTCTAACTATTTAACCCAGGCAGTACTCTTCCTGTAACATATACCTACATAAGGCTAACAGTGTAGGGAGATGTCAAGAAACCGATGAACACGATGTTTAGGCGTCAAATAGGTGCACAGGATTACTGGAGAGGGAGAGAGATCGCTCTCAAAGCTCATTGGTAGATTGGCGCATCGCCGAATCAGAATGCCTCGCTTCCATCGTGCTTATTTGCTTGTTGCCTGCACAGTCAACGCAGTAACCCCGCCGGCTTATGTTGGTAAGTACTATCTGGGATAACATCTGTTCTGTTGGGTTGTGCTTACATGCGATATCAGGATCGACCAAGTCTCTCGATTCTGCTTGGTAAATATTCGGGCCCGGAGAAGGCAGGATGGTTAGAACGGACCAGCAATAGTTTTGCGTTAAATGAATAGGTTAATTGATAGCCTTTGACGCGCGAGTTACTAGATACTTGCTACTACCTGTGAAGGCCCATTTAACCAATTTAAACTGTATCTGTGGGGGTAGGTTTGTGAGGTTTTGTTCTGCCCGTATCTTCCTCTGATCCTGTACTGTTGTGGTGGATAAGCCATGCCCAGCTATGCCAGTTGCATATATGATTACCCGCAACCTCCGAGGAATTATGCTTGAGGCAGGTAAGTATATGGACATGTTAGTAACATCATGTGGCCAACAGCGTGAAAGACGGTTATACTTAGAGGCATAACCATAAGGTAGGTAGTAGAATTTCTGCCTTGCAATGACTACCATGACAGCGAGAATGACGGCAATGACGAGCTAATGATATTAAGTACTGTTGTTCCCCTCAACATGACGGAGACCGAAGAGGGCCAAAACAAAGACCAAACGAGGATCTACTGGGTAGCCAACTCAAACTAGCAATTGCACTAAAGCGGGCATCGAAGTGATTCAACAAAGCATGACGGACTCTAGAGGCTTCAAATATTATATTCTCTCTGTTTTCCGGGGCCAAAGTACGACGGGGAAACCAAGGGTACAGCTTAGGTCGGTAAGTAGGCCGCTTTAACCCGTCCCTACCACATACAACTTTTCGGTTGTTTCCGAGCCCTACTACCTAATAACCGGTGAGTACGTGTAAGAATCAAAGATAAGATATCTCATCCAGTCAGTAGGGGGGATTATAAGGTTCGGTACACTTGACCTTGACAACTGACTCGGTCACCACATATACAGGATCACCTAGGGTGAGCAATCTGTTATCCATTCACAATAAGCACGTACGTATATTTTAGTAGTACCCCAGGTACCTCAAGTAAAGTAAGGTATACAGGGCCATTGTGGAGTAGGATTCAGGATGCTAAGGTATGTGACAGGCGGGCGCGGGCGGCTGCAGCAGTGGTACAAGCCTTCTTTTGCTGTACATCCGTCGAACTGTACTCCCCATTACCGTGGGCAAGCTCGACTTCGAACAGGTGCTGACCACCGGTGGCCAATGAGAAATCAGATAACGCGGCACGTACTCCAAAGAGGAAGCCAGCGCGGGATAGAAATAAAGATGGATGGGCGGATAAGAGATGGGGTCATGAGTGGGTGGGTGAACTACCGGACAGCTTTACAGGCAGATAGCTGAGAAAACAGCCCAACGAGTAGGTTAACCTGTGTTCAATGCTCGATTAGCTGGGAGGGAACACTGGCGCTGTCCACCTCGTAGGCATGAGAAAGACCAGATTGTAGGCTCTTCCAATCTTGTCGGGTCATATTTTGCATGCCTACAGCAGGTTACGTGTGTACTTGATTGCGTCATGACAGGTCGCCCGACGAATACCTGTGTAGAGCTGTCTGTGTCACTCAAACCAGCAACGAACATACCAACGATTGTTTGTCAACTTAAGCTGTCATCCAAATACAGCTAACGGTAAAAATACAGGACCTACACATAATCTGTACAGGTAGGTCGATATCGGGCATTCATGCTAGGTACTAACCTAGATTCATACCTACTAAGTATATCCTCAAGTAGTTCCAGAAAGGTAGTATCCAGTCTAGCCGCACTGGCCGCGAGAAGATGAGACGAACAAGAGCCAGGTTAGGTACCTACCTACATGCCTACTTGCATAGGACACTCTCAAAGGCAGCACTTATCTGTCTACTCTATATGTGGTTAATGAGGCCATGCTCGGGCTCCAATATCTAAGTGTAAGACGTGATAGTTACGCGTAGATAGTATGCAAGCTGAGACAACGCTATTCTACTTTAAAACAGTCTTTAATCCACGCGACTTACACGCTTTTCTACTACTACAACTCAACGATCTTTTCTCCTCTGTCTAGATGCGATGCGATGCACTGCAATGCGATGCGATGCTCATGCGATGCAATGCAGAGCAATTGGGTAAATGAGACTATAACACACGCTTGTATCTGTCCTGCTGGGTCCCAGCAACTCAACGCCTAACACTTGGTAAGTAACGTAGCTACCCATGTAAAAAACGATAGTACAACAAGATTGTTAGTAGCTAGGCTGGTAAGCCGTAGATTTATTCTTCTTGGTCATTTCTAGAATATCCTTTGAATAGCTATCTGGGGTTGCATATATAATTGGCCGAAATGACGCGTTGTTCCAGCCTCTTAGGTTAGACCGACTCTATACCTATTTTCTGGTTTAACCACCGCTACGGCAGTGTATATGTAAGTGGCTACCTACATGACTTTGTTGACCCAAATGTTTACCTAGTGGCGAGCATGCACCGCATAAAATATGTTTATTAGTTACAGGACTTTTGACACAGGAGACTTTACTTTAAAAGATGTACATATAGCATCCCCATCCTGGTAAGACACTATTCTTGTCACGCGGCATGCCCGCCCACTGCAAGATTGTCTTGCGAGTGTACAGCATAAGGACTTAACTGTCAGGACGGCACTGGGATGTCAGTAGCCATGTTACAGACTCCGCCGTCGTAGGTGCAGTATCCTGCAACCAAAGACCTAATTTCAGGCCTCTCCGGATCAGAGATGACCGTCGCGAGTCGGCCCGTGTTTAAGAGGTTTCTGTTACGCTATTCTTGCTATGTATAAGACTCTCGGTTCTCTGACCTAAAGGCTTCTCTTCTGCTCCTTCTTCTCCTTTTAGAGTTCTGAGGGGCAACGCGCAGTACGTACTGTAAGTCACAGTTCCGTGTTTTATTGTTAGTCACAAGCAATGACGAGGATCTTGGCGCTCCACTCGCGAACGGATGAACTTTTGGCTGCAGATCACTTCCACGGTTGCGAGATTCTAATAGGTACTTCTTCGTATTTGCATCCTGCTCAGGCACAAATACATGTGTACAATACTGTGCTGCTGGACATAGTAGGGAGCAATTTATACAGCATTATCCATTATCTTGATATGCCATCGCTGTACGGCGTGGATAACGTATTAATACGCAACTTTTAAACATTTCATCAACAGGGAGCTGCGACAGCCCGGGATTTGAATAAGTGATAGGTACAGCATATGCCTGGGAGTATACCGTTGTAGTTCCATCTTGTTAGCAACTGTCAACATTATAGTAGGCATAGGCTTCTCATCTTATTTTAACCGTGCTGGTCCTCTCGCTTTCCGAACAAGAAAGGGAGTATCTGGCTTGTGCTAAGCATTGCCAGCCTTGGCCGTCGATAAATACGATAGTTAATCCAGACCGCGCGGTAGCGACATTCGTTTCCTTTTTGCCGGTATCTCTATGAACTCTCGCCTTAGCCACAAGAGTTGCGTCAGTCCACGTACCCAGTGATGCTGTAATCTGATAATGAACAACAAGACAAAACACGAAACACGAAAGATAAAGCTCCAAACTTCCAAGTGCCCGGTTGTCTAGATGGACTGCGCCTCGCTCTTGGCTCCCGAGACTTGAAACGACATATGTCCGAACCGATCATTGTCTCCCATACACATATCTATCTTAGTCATCTAGACGAAACCGTTGCACCGTGAACACGCTTTACGTAGTATCAGACGAGTCGGAAGTGGATAACTAACGTACCTATCACAAGTCCTGTTACTGTCTAGCAATCGTTAGTAAGCACCAAACACGATAGATAAAGAAACACCACCTAACAATACAATACGCGTGAGCTATCAGTCAGTAGCTGGCCTCTCATGTATATTCTCGTTACGTTTTGTAACCGTAAGGATATACATACGTATGGACCCGGCGGCTTGCCCGGCTTAACCCTTCTCCTTAACGCCACAACCCCTTTTCCCCCTTTCCCTTACCAACCGGAATTTGACTCAAAATCATAACAACGGCCGAGACATATCGTCGGTAATATGAGCTTGTTCCCACGTCATCCGATACCATTCTCGCTATAGTCCTGTAAATCTAGAGCATCAGTTTGCAGCGTCGACTGTGAGTGATATCCGACATTCCCGTGGTGGTTCCGGACCTATCCTGTCGCCCCGCCTTGAGGACCCTGATCATTCCACCTGACCTGTTCGATGACCTCACCTTCGAAAGACTGTTAGGCTTTGATTGCGACTCTCGCCTTCCTTGGATAATATACTTACAGCAAGCCTGGAGCCGTACCCAGACCTTCCCATGTAGGAAATTCTGTAAGACGTCGTGTAGATTTGGGTCAGTCAGTGGTTACTTTTCACAAGTGCTTACCTTTCCCAGTTATTTGCTCGGCGCTTACTTTCCTTGCGTTCCAACGCATTATATAGCTTACGTTAGATACTGCGATGGACAGGCCTCTCAAGTAGTCCATTATCTTCACTGGCGAACTCTAAAACTTTGACCTATAATCTAGTTGCAGAGCTGTTGCTAGCATTTCCGTAGTTACATGCTTCGAATACCTCATCCCCAGAATTCGCATCGACCTAGCTCATATCTGTAGGTATTCGTACCCAACCATGAACTAAGTCGCCAGGGACGAAATGAGATCAGTGATACGGGGTTCAAGATATAAAGTGCGTTCGCGAATGATGTGGTTTGGCAGGTGACCCTTGCTCGCCGAGTCTTCACATGCTTTCTGATATTGGAAGATTATGCCCCTATGCAGTCTACTCCTAACAGGATATCATTCTATCTAACTTGATGGTTACCATAGCTGTATTATTTTCTTGTTACTGTTCTTGCTTGGGGTTGTATATGCTCCTGGGCATGGAGGAGATACACGCAGGCAAATACTATTCCTACCACAAGGATGCGTATTATATTACTATTTCAGTCTTGATTGACTCTAGGCCACAACTAATGACTAGAACCGCGTAAATACCGTTATACACATGTTATAGATATGAATAAGATACCTTGCGGTGTATTATGTTCGTTACCCTGCGTGAGCGGTATGCAATGACCGTCTGCCACTCTACTGTAGAGAGTTCGAGAGGGGCTGCGAATGACTAGACATGATCTAACAAAGGTAATCGACTGAGACGAAGCTTGCTTCGAGGTGGGTATGTCCAAAATACAGCAGTGTAGGCAAAACACTGATGGGATGAGACACCTAGAGACTACAGTTCGAGAGTCTATCATGCACGAGGACACCATGACACGACCGAATAAAACCATAGACCCTCTAAGTACTAGTATCTACTTGACATTAAACAACTAGATAGTCCTTACTATCGAACATTGCCGTCGTCGCCACCGCCGTCCTCGTCGCTGAAGCTCTTGTGCAATGATATCGACACTACTGTGCTGTAGTAATTGTTTTGTACGCTAGAAAAATGCAACTCTTTTTATACAGGCTGTGGATACCTGGTAGGAGGTAGGTATACTTAGTTGAAGTTATTAGCCCGCTATTCCTGCATGATGCTGCAGCCAAGCATTCCGACTCTTGCAGATTCGTCGACTTGCAGCTACTCTATCGACCGTCGTTATGGGTCCTCTTTTTGCCCACAAACTAACCTACCGGTGCCCGTTTGCCCATCCAGTTGCGCCATTTGCTCTACGCGTTTCAGCTATCAGAGAAACTAGTGATCAGCTTGACATGGGAATATAACCGCCTTCACCCGCCACCGACGTTGGAGACTTGGCCAAGAAAAGTTACACCAGCGTCGGCGCAGAAAATAAAAAGCCCCTAGGTTAGCGTCGAACCGGCAAGTATCTAGACATCCACCGGTGTAGAAATACCTAAGGTGGAATGATTATGAATGATTAGGAGGTCGTATGAGACAATGTACCCGGTGAGTGAGCTTTTGTTTGTATGTGACAAACCCCGAACCGCGCGAACCCATGCCTACTTCATCTGTTAAACTGGCGGCGCTGGCGTTTAATTTTTATACACATCTGATTGTAGGGATTCGTGGTGCAGAGGAAAATGGCGTTTGTGGCAGAAAGGACCAAGTAGCCGTTTGACAAGCTCCTGTAGCCTCACGATGTCGCCCAGCTTACTTACCCGTTACCCCTCGAATTACTTAATTGGCTGAAAAGGAGCGAGTCCTTTTCATGGATTTTGCGCCGCAGCTGAACAATAAAAAATCACTATTGCCTCTGCTGATGATGAGAAACCTCCCGTCAGCGCGCGCCGGCAGGACATACCCCATCAAGAACGGCTATTACAATACAACTAGTCACTATATAGAAACTGGGATCCTAAGTTTGGGATCCTTCGATAGTTACTACAGTACATTCTACATACACTGCTTGCTACTTCTCGCCGTTGCTTCGGTCATCGCTTCTTTATAACGACAGGCCCCCAAGTCTTCTCAAGTAAATGGGCCTCTTTCCCTAGGCTATTGAACCGTAGCGGTTCTACCGACCCAGATACACAATAATGATAACTAATCCCTTTTCGCAAGTCTTTAAGTTTCCCCATTTCCGTCGCCGTATCTTGCCCGCCCCCGTTTACCCCTCACCCCGCGGGCAGCTTCCGTCTGTGCATTGCCTTTCCTCTGGCATCCTCTTGGTGCTCTTTCTTTTTGTGTTCGTACCTGCAAGCAGAGGACGCCGGCATTATGATGAGCGCGCGTCTGGATTTCCTCAGGTGACTCAGTCGGTCTCTGATATATTGGGGAGGTGCCTCTTCCCCCTTGAAGGCCCAGAACTCCTCAGGACACACAGGATGCCGTGATGCCCGCCGCTGCCTTCAGGTGGATGAATGTGGAGTCGAAGACAAGGATCAACACTAAGTGACCAGGGACCCCGGGTGCTTGGCCTGCAGTCAGTGAAGGCCATTGGCCTAACGAGCTGCAGAAAGGCCTCGCCATCCAACCAGCTGACACACCCTTTCGATGCTGGAAACCCGGCTCCAACCCCAGACCGGCGAGCAAATCATGGACCAGCTTGGCGTTTGGTTACAGTTATCCCACCTTTTCCTCGTTCCATGTTCAGATGCAAGTACGCTGCCACTTCTCGAAGCCGTCGAATCGCGTCTGAACTGAAGGCATCTCATCGGCCTGGTGCTGCTGTGGCCTGTACAGAAAGCCAGTATGACATTGTATCGCTTCGTTCTTGGCAATGCTACGCTCCATAAAATACCCTACCTCTTATCTTCTCGTATTATTGTGGCTTGTGCTTGAATCCACCCCCACCGTAGGTAGCTCTTCTCTCCGGGTCAACCGAGCCTGTCTGTAAACAGAGAATATCAGCCTCTCCCAGAGCCCTTCTGGAAAGCTGCTCTGGGTGGTTCACAATGCGCAGGCGCAGACGAGGGAGCAACCTTTGCCCAAACCGACGCCCGATCCTCGAGGTTGCCCAATCGCTCGCCCTCCTTCGGCAGTCTCAGGTTGACGTCTGCTTCTATACGGTATCTGATAGGCTCCAAGGTGTGCACTCCACGATCTGAATAGGATTCGAAAAACCCACTCATCCATCCACCAGAGGCATATACCTGTTCGCCCGTTGCCTGTGCATATCCACAGCAGAGCGGGAAACCCCCTGCTACCCGCTCTTGCAGGCTTCCACAGACTACCACAGACTACCACAGACAAGAATAACTAGCGAGTGAATCAATCCGTTGAGGTCCTAGGAGTTCACCGAAAAAAAGTGTTTACATATCGTCTCTTCTGTCTTTCGGCCCTCTCTACACACCACTGGCTCCATTCCGATGCATGCAAGTCCTGTTCTTGCCTGTGCCCTGACATCCGTGCTGGTTTACTAAGTTAGGACATACTCTGAAGCAAGCGGCCGCGTCGCAGGTGTGACGTAATCGCAGCAAAGTCGCGTCTTGCTCCAGGGAGCGTACAAACACTTTAGCCAAGACTGTGAGCGCTTCAAATAATCTATAGAGCTAACTCGAGAGGTACATAGATAGGTCTACAAGCTGTCAGATGGTTATATCGGAAGCCTAAGTTGATCTGCTGTGAATTCCTCTCGATGCCTGCTTCGTTAGGGTAATGCATTACTTGGTGCTGCGATCCGAAGGCGACACACAAGGCAGGCATATCGTCCTACAACACTTCGTAACGCATTTCCAGAAACCTGGTCAAGGGTCCATGTCTTTTGACTCGGTACATGATGGCAAGTACCCCCGTGTTTCATTTTGATCGTAGGCCACGTTGACTTTCACCCATACGCGTGTTTCTGCTCTGCTTGACAAATAATGAATAATAAAAGTCGGAAAAATTAACTAAATCCTGACTGGGACTGGGACCGACCTGTCCCGCTATTCCTTCGATTCTCTGGCATCCAGATGGAATGGGGAACCACTGTCATATGCCTGAAATTGTGAAAATGTATTTTCATATGGACTGGTACTGCTGGGTGCTATTAACTATTCCGCATGGGATACGGAGAACGCCACAGCGCCGCAGTACTCGGGAATAACAAGAAATATTTGCGGTGTCTGCCTGTTCGATTCATTCTAGATACCATGGTACATCTACGGCCGAAACTCCCAACTTAGCACCACCTCTAGGATGATCGCCGACGCCATGGGCCACGCCCCGCCAGGCCGCTGCTACGAGGCCGCAAGGTAGAAAGAAACATACCCTCTTGACACATTTTGTGGACTCTTACGAGATGTTTTTGCCGCTTCGATACGAAAAGGCGAAAAAAGTCTGACTGCCTGAGCTCACGCCGAAACCCCCGTTGCCCCATATTGGACACGCAGACTTGAGTGGGCTAGATGAGACCATCTCGCCAATCTGCCTCATCACGCGGACCAACATATTACACTAAGATGGAGATCGGCCTATTGTAGACCACGGGCCATCTGCCATCTCAACTACTGTACGTTTCTGCGCGTACAGTTGAAGTTGGATTTGGCTGTTGTCGATCTCAAACTACCCGGCTGTTCCCAGACCTCCCATCTACTCATACTAATGCCGATCTTGGTGGCACGACTGCTTTCTTGTTTGCATACTCGCGTAGGACATGTAGTTGAGGTGCCTTAGTATCATATCACACAAAGATCGATCATGCGAATGCTGCGCGAGGGGGAAGCGTGCCATGTAATGTTGCGAAAGACAAACTTCTCCCAGCCAGGTCCGTCTGTAGGTGTCTATGTACGCATTCGCTATGGTATAACAACTCGTGCTCCCCACACCCCACTAAACGCGTAGAGTGCGCGCAAAGCTCGCTTGACTAGCGGGTTGGCTGGCTGCATATGCCACCTCCACAGATCGTTGGCACCGCGCTCGACAGTTTCTCGTAGGCGACCGTCCACTTTGACACTCTCATGGCACTTTGGCACTATGGCACTATGGCAGAAATGTCCGGTTGAATGGCGTTGATCATATGATGGACAAAACGAAGCTATCTAGACGAGTGACGCCCCTCGTATCCACCGTGGGAAGGAGACATCAAGCCTCTAGGTCAGTCCACAAGGAAAGTCTATGTGTGCTGGGGCCATCTACGGTGGCGTGGGCCTCATGCTTGCAAAGAAAGACGTTACATTGGTCTATACGCCAGAATAGAGATAGGAAGACAGGTTACATTTAGATGGGCTGAATAGAAGCATGTGCATACATACCTATGAAAGCCTGAAGCTAAAGCAAAGCTAAAGGCGATTCCGCTTTCCCCAGTTTGCCAGAAGCCAAACCACATAGGTTTCGAGCGCGCAGTCGTGCTCGTTCGCACGCACGCAGCAAGCGCGCACCACGACGAGACGCACATGCCGGTATTCCAGATAAGATGCCTTCAGATGGGCCAGTTGGAGGGTCTCGTTGGTGTTACACGCGCCGCATACCGGCTGCAGTCCGCGATGGAGATCGTTGCAGCCGACGTGCGACTTCGCCTGCCGTGTTTCTTTTTCCACATATACCGCCCCATCCAATATCTGTAGAATAGTAGTAGATATTGTATTATCTGTGCCGATTCGTCTCTGGATGCGCGATCACGGCGAAGGGCGTGATGTACGCGACTATACTAACAAAACATGAGCTAAGTACCACCTATGGATGCGCTGAAGAGGCACCAGTTAACAAGGAGGGTCAAGAACAGGAAGAACGTGTATAGCAGTAGTAGGTAGAAACAAGGAGCGCGGAGGGGCCACTTCATCGTATCTTGCTTTCTTCAACAAGTTTCTTCCTTGTTTCTTGTTTTTTTTTTCTTGATACCGCTCTTATCAGCGTACGATTATATGGGACGCTGTAGTAACAGTACTACCTCGCTAATGAGTGGTCAGTAATACCCACTTCGTGATGTACAGTACTTAGTACTGCTTGCTGTAGGTAACCCTAGACTGTCATTATGCGTTTCACATTGCATCGCGATCCGCAAATATGCGAATCCTGGATCGCGGAGAATTTCTGATGCCAACAAGAGATAAAGCTTACTATCCGGTACGCTGGTTTCCAATCGATTGAAGTGTAATTACATAATATTTGTTGTCACTGGCCAAACAATGCGATAGATCAGGCATTACAGCATAGTCACACAGCATACCTCTCTACCAGGTACATCTGTACTGGGTACATGAATCAATTGCGTGCACGGACCAGTAAAGTTACCACCCGCAGCCAGATAGATGGCGGCTGGCGCTTCATTGATAGCCGATAGGCGGGGTTGATAGCTATGTGCATACGCTGTAGACTGGAATAGTCGAATACTTACTGCTGTAATTAAGCGCATACCAAAATGGCCACCTACCTACTGGCAGGCGCTGTGACACTCCTGATTTGTCCGATTTGCCGCCCTCCATTTTCAATACAACCTGACCCGACCTGACAAACTCTTATCATTGATAAGCAATTAAGGCATCACCAAGTTCATCACGGAAAGCCCATCAAAGCCGTTGCCAAACGCCAACGCTGTACCTACCGGACGCCCGAAAGCCTGGGCTAAATTCAAGAGTTGGCTGAAGAGACAATATCTGTCGGCCTCTGTTGGAGGCCGTTCGGCGCAACCCACCATGACGAGTCTCAAGAGATCCGTCAATACGGATCCATATGCGTCCAACCTTTCTAGCAAGGTTTATGTGAGATCAACGAAGAATGGGAAGGTACAGAAGATTGTACGCGAGGTCTACTTGCGACAAGATATCCCGTGCTCATCACGGTTATGCTCAAGTTGCTTAGCCACAGCACCGAGAAGTGCTACGGGAGTTGGT